>ENA-ORNP01001630-ORNP01001630.1-human-gut-metagenome-genome-assembly--contig:-NODE-1630-length-22020-cov-2.860779_pt1 | contig 22020 bp, 19 predicted proteins | sample MGYA00242119_ERZ509030 | MGnify/ENA primary metagenome ERZ509030 (study PRJEB26280, sample SAMEA2338708) | human gut metagenome | biome: human gut; feature: human-associated habitat; material: faeces... | reverse complement strand
GCCGCCGTCTACGGTCGCCTTGCCTACGGTGTGGGTCGTAGTCAGCAGAGCCGCAATGAAGTTCGCGGAGAAGCCCGCAAGAAAGCCCGCTTCCGCGTCGTATTCGTTGTAGTTGCTCCATACGTTCGCATTCGTCGGGGGCGCGTCCGCGCCGTGCTGGGCGCTGTACCACTTCCCGGCGGCGGCCTGACTGTTCAGCCATTGCCGCACGTTGGAAAGGGTCCAACGGTTATTGCCGTAACTGCGGCGGTTGCCGTCGCTGTTGCCGGATTCGATAGCGTCAAAGCATTTCAGCGAAATAATGCGCTCCGTAATCAGGGTCACAGCGCCGGACGGGTAGCCCGTGTGTCCCTTGTCGGCGATTTTCCAAATGATAGGCTTACCGTTGTAAAGCGTGCCTGTATCTTTGACAAGCGCACCGACGGCAAGCGCATTCAAACTTTGGGCCATTGTTTTTCACTCTCCTTGAATAGATTTTGGAACAGACTGTCGGTTTTCTGTATCAGGTGATAGCAGTTTCCATTTACGGCGTGGCTCCGCCAACTTCCGTATGACTGTTCAATGTCTGAAAGGCTGATTTTCTCCCGGTCCAGTAGACCGCGCTGTTTCTTCAATTTGCGTTGTGCGTTACATTTGCTTGACCGCCGGACTTTGCGAATGATTTTGCCCGATTCGGTCAAGTAGGTGTGGAAGCCCAAGAAATCAATACCGTTCCGCAACGGGAAAATATTTGTTTTCTTGTTCATCCGCAGGCCCAGCCGGGCAACGTATTGTTCGATCTCGCCCCGGCAGTATTGCAAATATGCCTTGTCCTCATGTATCAAATAGAAATCGTCCATGTACCGCCCATAATAGCGAATACCCAGCTTTTCTTTTATGAAATGGTCCATGCCCGAAAGATACATGACGGCGAACCATTGTGAAGTCTGGTTGCCGATAGGAATTCCCGGATTTTCCGTGCTGTCAACGATAAGGTCAACTAACCACAGAATATCCGGGTCTTTGATGTACTTCCGCGTCATCTGCTTTAACGGTTCATGCTGGATTGAATAGAAATACTTCGATATGTCGCATTTCAAAACCCAGCCGTCCGAATAGTGCCGCACTTCCTCCGGGCCGGGCGGCGGCAATCCCGCGGCCCGCCGCTCCCGCTCGGCGTTCGCCTTGCGTGTGAAGTAGTAGGACCGCATGAATTCTTCAAGGCGGTATATAACCCGTCATGTGTTCCGCGCCCGCTCTGCGATGCGTAGTTGTCCCGGATAAAGGCTTTTGAAAACGCGGGTTCAAGTATGTTGTCGCATAGGGAATGTTGAACCACCTTGTCTTTGAATGCGTTCGTCATAACGATTCGTTCTTTCGGTTCATAGACCTTGAAAACGAAATAATCTGACGGTCGGTATGTTTTGGTTTTCAGCATTTCCGAAAGTAGGCATAGGGCTTCAAGAAGATTTGCTTCAAATTTTGCAACGCTGGGTTTGTGTCGCTTGCCCCTGCGTGCTTTCAGGAACCCCGCGTATAGGTTCCCAAAATCATATACCTGCTCGAATTCTGCGCCTTGCATATAAAAAACTCCTTGCCGTGTATAGAATCGGCCTTGCGCGTCTGCGGCTCCCGCCGCACGCAACGCGTCATCATCGGACCGCGCCGCGCGTCCGCGGCGGGCGGAAGCTGGTTTCCGTGGACCTTGCTTCACCAATCTTGTATTTACCGTCATGCTGTCACCACGGCGGAGGGATGCGGCTTCCTTTGATAGTGGTCCTCTGTTTTCAGCCTTTCGGCCTACTCAATCGCGGTTTCCACCAAAGCGGGCGAACGCCGTTGTTGCCGTTGTAAGCGTTGTTCCAGTTCATCGCGCCAGAGGAATTGACGTTGCGGACGTTGTAAGAGTTGGACGCTACAAGCCGCACCCCAAGAAAAACGCCGGGCGTTACCGCCGCGGCGTGATTCCTCTATTCTGTTGTAGTGCGGAGAACCGCTCTCTATCCTGCTTCCTCCACTTTGCCGTCATGTTCTTCACGTTCATAACGTGCCGGGTCCATTCCGCGCATTGTTCGGAAGAGATAAGTTCCTTTTCAAAGGAAAGTTCGATCAGGAAAAGAACCGTGTTTCTTTGGGCTTGAAGCAACTGGGCGAAGATCCGTGGCTCGGAATTGCCCGTCGCTATCCGAAGGGAACGCGTCTTTTCGGCAAGGTCACGAACATCACCGACTACGGTGCGTTTGTCGAAATCGAACCGGGTATCGAAGGTCTGGTGCACGTCTCCGAAATGGATTGGACCAATAAGAACATCGACCCGAAGAAGGTTGTCACGCTCGGCCAGGAAGTCGAAGTGCAGGTTCTGGATATCGACGAAGAACGTCGTCGTATCTCTTTGGGTATGAAGCAGTGCAAGGCTAATCCCTGGGAAGAGTTCAGCCAGACTCACCACAAGGGTGATCATGTCAAGGGCCAGATTAAATCGATTACGGACTTCGGTGTCTTTATCGGTCTGCCCGGCGGAATCGACGGCTTGGTGCACTTGTCTGACCTTTCTTGGACGGAACCCGGTGAACAGGTTGTTCACAACTACAAGAAGGGCGAAGAGGTCGAAGCGGTTGTTTTGGCCATCGATACCGATCGCGAACGCGTCAGCCTCGGTGTCAAGCAGCTCTCGGGCGATCCGTTCGGCACCTTCACGAGCACCCATGAAAAGGGCTCGATTGTCAAGGGTACGGTCAAGTCCGTCGATAGCAAGGGCGCTGTGATTGATTTAGGTAACGAAGCCGAAGGCTACTTGCGTGCTTCCGAAATCAGCAGCGAACGCGTTGAAGATGCGACGACCAAGCTTAACGTCGGCGATCCGGTTGAAGCGGTGATTACAAGCATCGATCGCAAGAACCGTAACGTCCAGCTTTCGATTAAGGCTAAGGATGCCGCCGAAACGCGTGAAGCGCTCAACCGCGTCAACAGCGATGCGACAACCGGAACGACCAATCTCGGGGCCCTCCTGAAGGCTAAACTCGAGAAAAAGTAACCAAACCTAGGGAGCTTTTATATGCGAGCCCTGACTAAATCAGAACTGATTGATCGGATTTTTGCACGTCTGCCGAATCTGACGAGTCGCGAAGCGGAGTTTGCCGTAAACGAAGTTTTGCGTACGACCGTCAGCGCTTTAAGCCGCGGTGTGCGTGTGGAGATTCGAGGGTTTGGCAGTTTTTCCGTCAAGCATCGTGAAGCACGCAAGGGACGCAACCCGCGTACCGGTGAGGCCGTTCAGGTTCCTGCCAAGTACGTGCCGTATTTCCGCGCGGGCAAGGAAATTCGTGATGCCTTGAACGAAAGAATGAAGGTCGAGTCCGAGTCGTAAATCGTCTCTGCAATCGAACCGTCCTGCGGTGAGCGGGAAAAAACGGGGTTTTCGGGATTTCTCGAAAGCCCTGTTTTTTATCTGCGTGCGGATTCGGGGAAAGAGAGGCGGGTTTTAGCGTAAGCGCTGATAAAATCCGTTTGTTAAAAAAGTGACCCATGGGGTCGGGGAAGTTTGACGATGCGTTTGTCTCTTTTAGCCGCGACGCTAGCGGCGATTTCTTCAGTGGCCGGTGCGGCAGAACTCGGCTCTTTATCTCTGGTTTCTCGCTTAGGCGAGCCGTTTGATGCACGTTTGGACGTGCGCGATGTCAAGCCCGGGGAGATCATCGAAGTGACGCTCGGCGATCCGTCGCTTTACGAGAAAGTCGGACGGAAATTAGCTCCCGAAGTGACGACCTTTCGGATTGCTAACCACAAGGATGCCAAGGGGCGTTTTCGGATTCAGAGTCGCGAGGCCCTCAAAACGGACGCCTTTCCGCTAATCCTCGTGATGAAGGCCGACTCCAAAGTCAAGGCCAAGGTCTACAACATTAAGTTAGCGCCGCCGCGCTCAATCTCGCGTAATACACCGAGCAAGGCGCCTGTGGTCGTGGAGCACCGGGAAAACACGGCAGCATTACGTGCCCCGAAAGACGTGAAAAAGACAGTTGCAGCGCCTGTCGAACCCGTGGCTGCGAAAAAAGCGCCCCTTGCCTCCAAAGCGCCGATGACAGCGAAGGCAAATAAGCCCGTCCCGAGTCAAAAGGTAACTCAGGAGGAAAAAAAGCCCGCCCGAACGACCTTACCTGAAAAGCCCCATGCTCCGATTCATGTCACGCCGGGGATGACACTTTGGTCGATTGCCGGAAAAGTGCAGGCCCTGTACCCCCGGGCCAGTATCGATCGCATTGAGGTCGCGCTGGTTCGAGCCAATCCACAGGCCTTTAAAAACGGTCGGGTGACGGGACTGAAACTCGGCAGTCGCCTTCGCATTCCAAGTGCCGAACTCATCAATAGCATTACGGAGCAAGAGGCATGGGCCATCGTTCGTGTTAAGCCGTCTGTCAATGCCCTGAAAAAACCCACTGAGAAGCGCATGCTTACGGCAAAAAAGAAAATGCCGGCTTCTCGCCTAAAGACGCACGAGGTTTTACCGCCTAAGGCGCAAACCCTTGTTGTAAGTCCGGTCAAAGCCGCCAGACCGAAGACCGAGCCTTCCGAAAGCGCTTCCCCGAGTCTAGAGACACGGCTGCAGGGTAGTGAATCCGCTAAGCCGCAGGGAGCCGAGCCGGCGCCTCAGGGCAATCTCCCTGAAGCCGGTGCGACAAGGCCTCTTACGGCATCGGATAGCTCGATGCCGCAAGCTTCCGGAGAAAATAAAGACCGGGCGGCCCCGGCCCCTCAACCAGAAGCGCCTCAGATGGAACCCGAGGCGGCAACACAAAAGCTAACTACGACAAAGCCCAAGAAGTCGGGAATGCCTTGGGGCACGATTTTCGGTGCTTTGGCGGTCTTGGCTGCCTTGTTCGGAGGGGGTGTCTACTGGCGTCGCCGTCGCAAGACGCATGAGGACACGGAAGTTGAAAAGCCGCAAGAAAGCCCTGTTCGCTTTTGCCGCGAGCAACCGGAAACTTCGCCCGAACAACTCCGTGAGATTGACGAAACCGTCAGTCGCCGTATCGAATCGGACGAACGCGCCGCTCAAGGCTTTGAGTTAAAAGGCGAGGATGCCACTCAAGCGCGTCCCATAAACGAGCCTGAGTCAGTGTGTCAAGAGGAGATCTCCGAGCCTCAGACAGAGCATTCAGAAGCCGTAGTACCTGAGACGGCGGCAGAGCACCTCGGGACTTCGGAAACCGGACCTTCCGAGGTTTCTTTGCCGGCGACGAATACGCCAAGTGAGCCGAGTGAGGCGGAAAACAACGGGCCGGAGCAAAACGAGCCGGAACCTGTGACCGGACGGATCGAACCGACGCTCGGAATCGATTTGGGGCACAACGCGACGCAGGACAATGCCCCGACCGATGCGGGGACCTCCGCGGAACCCTCTTTTAAGATTGCTTCCGATGAATCGCTTGACCGGAAATTGGTTCAGGCAAGGTCGCTCTTGCAGTCCTCGCTTTCCGATCACGCCATCGAACTACTCGAAGAAATTGCGCTCAAAGGCAATGACGAGCAACGCGCCGCGGCCTTAAAGCTTTTAACGGAAAAGCAACCGTGAAGGATGGGGCGGTGACAGGAGTTCCGACACACCGGATGGCTCTCGGGATTGAGTACACCGGAACTCGGTTTTACGGGTGGCAAAAGCAGCCCGATCAAAGAACCGTGCAAACGGAACTTGAAAAGGCGCTTTCGCGTTTTGTGATCGAACCGGTTGCGACGATTTGCGCCGGGCGGACGGACACCGGGGTTCACGCGGTCTCTCAGGTCGTGCATATTGATGTGGCCTGCCGCCGAGGTGAAGCGAATTGGATTCGCGGCGGCAATACGTTTGTCCCGCCCGATGTAGCCGTGCGTTGGGCTCGCGAGGTCGATGCCGATTTTTCGGCGCGTTTTTCGGCCGTGCGTCGCACCTATGAGTATTGGATTTACAACAATCCGATTCGCTCGCCGGTTTTCGATGCCCTTACCGGGTGGGTTTGGCGTCCGCTTGATGCCGACCGTATGCGTGAAGCCGGTTTGTCGCTTCTCGGCAAACACGACTTTACGAGTTTTCGCGCGGCCGATTGCCAGGCGGCAACGCCGGTTCGGACCGTGACGGATGTCTCGGTGGAGCGTTTCGGTCCTTTAGTTTGTATCCGCATCAGCGCTGATGCTTTTTTGCAGCACATGGTCCGCAATATCGTCGGATCCTTGGTTTATGTCGGAACGGGACGCGAATCCGTCGGTTGGATCGGCGACGTTCTCAAGGCCCGCAGTCGTGCCGTTGCCGCTCCGACGTTTTCGGCCTGCGGATTGTATTTGACGGGTGTACAGTATCCGGAAAAATACCGCCTGCCGTCTGTCGGCCAGTCGCCGTTGCGGGCGGCGGTGTCGGCGATTTAACACAATTTGTCGAATGATTCATTTTTTTCAAGGAGACTCCTATGGCACAAACACAGCACGCTCCTGTTCTTATTATCGGTTCGGGACCTGCCGGCTATACGGCAGCCCTTTATGCAGCGCGCGCCAACTTGCACCCGGTTCTGATTACCGGCATGGAGCAGGGCGGACAGCTCATGACCACGACAACGATTGATAACTGGCCGGGCGATGTCGACGGAGTCGGCGGTCCGGAACTGATGAACCGTATGCTTTCCCATGCGGAAAAATTCGGAGCCAAGGTGGTTTTCGATGTCATTCAAGAGGCGGCTTTAAACGAAAAACCCATGCGTCTTGTCGGCGATTTGGGTCAGTACACATGCGATGCCCTCATTATTGCGACCGGGGCCAGTGCCCGTTATTTGGGATTGGAAAGTGAGACGGCCTTTCGCGGTAAAGGCGTTTCGGCGTGTGCAACCTGTGACGGATTTTTTTATCGGAAAAAACCCGTTGCCGTTGTCGGCGGCGGCAATGCCGCTCTTGAAGAGGCGCTTTATTTGAGCCAGATTGCATCGATTGTGCACCTGGTGCATCGGAGAAATGCCTTCCGCGCCGAACCGATTATGGTCGACAAGCTCATGCAAGCTGTTAAGGACGGAAAGATTGTTCTTCATACGCCGCGCGTCGTTTCCGAAGTTCTCGGCGATGACCGGGGCGTGACAGGTCTTGCCATCGAAGGCGAGGGTGTTCGGGAAACGCTTAACGTGGACGGCGTTTTCATCGCCATCGGGCATTCGCCGAATACGGCCGTTTTCGAAGGTCAGGTCAATCTCGATCACGGCTATATCGTTACGCGGTATCCGGGTAATCGCGCCTTGACGGCAACGAATGTGCCCGGGGTGTTTGCTGCCGGAGACTGTGCCGATTCGGTTTATCGCCAGGCTATTACGAGTGCCGCAACGGGCTGCCAGGCCGCTCTCGATGCGCAGCGCTATCTGGAAGAGCAGGCCTCTTAAAACGGCTATGGGTAACAATTTCGATGCGCTCAAGGGCATGGCCGCAACCTTGAAAGAGCAAGCACGCAAGAAGCAGGAGCAAAGTGAAAAAACCGAGCAGGCGCAAAAGCGGATTGCGCACGAGACGCTCGAATTTTTGCAGGCCATGAAAAAGGGCGGTGTCAAAAGTGCTCCGGATATTCGCCTGAAGGCGACGTGTCGCGATGCTTCGATTAGTTTTACCGAGGCAATGCGCGAAGCCGGCGTTGTCCCGCTCGGGACGGCGCCGCGCGCCACGCACCCCAAGAACGTTTCGTCCGAACCCAAACAGACGATTGCCGATAACAAGGCGGTTCTTGACGAATCCTTAAGCGACGAGGTCGATTCCATTGAATTTCTCGAAAGCGAAGACGGATTGTCGTTTCGCCGCCCGAGCGTCGGACCGGACGTTCCCCGCGATTTACGCCGGGGGCGTTGGGTCGTGATGGCGCAACTGGATTTACACGGGATGTTTGTCGAGGAGGCCAGAGAGGCCGTCTCGTCGTTTCTCAAAAAGTGTTTGGCGCACGAGTTTTACTGTGTGCGCATCATTCACGGCAAAGGAAACGGCTCGCCGCAAGGGCTTTCGGTCTTGCGCGAGAAAGTGCGGCGCTGGCTCAAGCAGCGCGACGAGGTCGTCGCGTTTGCTCAGCCGCCGGAACGAGACGGCGGGGCCGGAGCGACGATTGTTCGCTTACGACCGACCGCTAAAAAGTAAGAAAGCAAAAGAAAACCGCTTCCGTTCCCGTCAAGAACCGAAGCGGTTTTAATTTTTGACGACGGGAATTACTCGGCCATCGCCAGACCCGACGCAATGCGCGCCAGGACTTCCTTTTTCCCGAAAAGCGCGAGCGTACGGTCAATTTGCGGCGTCTTGTCGGCGTTGCAAACTAAGACGCGAAGCGGTGTTGCAATCGGTCCCATCTTAATGTTCTTTTCTTGCATCACGGCTTTAAGAGCTCCGTAAATGGCTTCCGGAGTAAAGTCCTCAATGGGTTCGATGGCTTGAACAAAGGCCGTCAAGGCTTCGCGGTTGCCGTCGGCCAAGGCGAGTTTGACAGCCTGAGGGTCGCGCTCTAAGGGCTTGTAAAAGAGCATCGCCGCATCAGCCAGGACCTCGAGCGTCGCAGCTCGGCTCTTTAATAGGTTGCACACACCGGCAAGGTCGGCACCGGTTTCCGGGTGTCCGCCGCGTTTTTCGATACGCGGTTTCACTAACTTGGCTAGGCGTGCGTCATCGGCTTCTTTCATATACTGGGCATTGAGCCATTCGAATTTCTTAAAGTCGATGCGAGCGGCTGCGCGCGAGCAGTCTTTAAGTTCGAAAACCTTCGCGAGTTCTTCACGGGTAAATTTTTCCATGTTGCCGTGGCCCCAGCCCAAGCGAGCCAGGTAGTTCACGACGGCCTCGGGCAAGAATCCCTGATTGCGGTATTCGAGAATCGAGACGGTTCCGTGGCGCTTGGAGAGCTTTTGTCCGTCCGGTCCGTTAATGAGCGGCAGGTGGCCGAAAACCGGAACCTCGGCGCCGAGTGCGTGGTATAGGTTAATTTGACGCGGGGTGTTATTGATGTGATCGGCACCGCGAATGACGTGACTGACTTTCATATCCCAATCATCGACCACAACGGCAAAGTTATAGGTCGGAATACCGTCGCGCATGATGATTAAGTCATCGAGTTCCTTGTTGGCTACGGTAATCGTGCCGTACACGGCATCGTCCCAGGTGACTTCGCCGTCATCGGGATTGCGGAAACGAATGACGGGTTGCACGCCCTCGGGAATGGGTTTCCCGACACAGTTTTCCGGACGCCAGCGACCGTCGTAACGGGGTTTGAGTCCGGCGGCTTTCTGTTCGGCACGCATCTGATCGAGTTCCTCGGGTGTGGCGTAGCACCGATAGGCACGCCCGTCGGCGAGCATCTGATCGACGATTTCACGATAGCGGTCCAAACGGTCCATCTGGTAAATCGGACCTTCGTCGTAGTCCAAATCGAGCCACTTCATCGAGTCGAGAATGACCTGGGTGGCCTGAGCCGTAGAGCGTTTCTGGTCGGTGTCTTCAATGCGAAGCAGGAACTTACCCCCGAAATGGCGGGCAACGGCCCAGCAGTAAATTGCCGTTCTGGCCGTCCCTAAATGCATCATTCCGGTCGGAGACGGTGCAATGCGAGTACGAATATCTTTCATGACAATCCTTAAAAAAGCGTTGTTGTCTTCAGGGGTTTTCAGGTTGCCCGACGAAGACACAGTGGACGAGATTTTAGCGCAAGGTGCCGACGCGTTTCTCGGAAAACTCGAGAGCAGTAGCCCTTGCTTTCCGATTGGTGTAGGTCAAAGGTGTTACGCAAAAACGCAACAAAAAAGGGCTTTTTCGACCGCTGGGTGAGACTGATTCAGTTACAATCGGTTACGGAGGTGGGGGAAGAACAATTTCCTTAGGAAGGAGGAAAGTATGCGTTTTTCACGCACGCTTGCCGTTTTGGCAGGCTTGTCTCCCCTTGTGGCTTGCGCCTCGTCGTTAAACGGCGCTGAGTTATCCGGCTATTGGGCAATTCCCTTTGCCGGTATTTTGTTGAGTCTGGCACTTTGCCCGATGGTTGTTCCGAATTTTTGGCACCATCACTACGGCAAGGTCGCTGTCTGCTGGGCGCTCGTTTGTGCCGTTCCGCTCTTTTGCGTCTTCGGTTCTGATATTGCCGTTACGGAAATTGCGCACACGCTTTTAGCCGATTACATTCCGTTCCTTTTATTTGTCGGTGCTTTGTACATTATTGCCGGCGGTATTCATATTCGGAGCACGTTTGCCGGTCGACCGGTGTTTAACACCTGTTTTCTTGCCGTCGGTGCCGTTTTAGCTAACCTGATGGGGACAACGGGTGCGGCGATGCTTTTAATTCGCCCGCTGATTCATGCCAACTTGGGTCGGCGACATGCAACACACACGTTTATCTTTTTTATTTTCATTGTGGCCAATATCGGCGGGCTCCCTCACGCCGCTCGGCGATCCCCCGCTTTTCCTCGGATTTTTGCGCGGTGTGAGTTTCTTTTGGACGGCCGAGCACTTGTTTTTACCGTGGATAACGACGGTCGGGATTCTTTTGGCGATTTATTTTGTCATCGATGAGTGTTGTTATCGTCGAGAAAAGGCCGAACATACGTTTGTGGCGCATCCGGAAAAGCAGATACCCTTCCAAATCGAAGGGAGTATCAATTTTCTGTACCTTGCCGGCATGGTCGGCGCTACGCTCATGAGCGGCGTTTGGCAGCCGGGTATTGAATTTACCGTCCTCGGTGTGCATTTGCCGTTACAAGGTCTTGTCCGTGACGCGTGCTTTGTGACGCTGGCTCTTTTAAGTTATTTCACAACGCAGGAACAGGTTCACGCGGTCAATCACTTTAACTTTGAGCCGATTAAAGAAATTTCCAAACTCTTTTTCGGTATCTTCGTGTGCATCGTGCCGGTGCTCGAAATGCTCAAAGCCGGTCCGGACGGCGTTTTCGCTCCGCTCGTTTCTTTGGTGACGACGGCCGAAGGAGCGCACAACAACGGTATGTATTTCTGGATGACCGGTTCGCTTTCGGCGTTCTTAGATAACGCTCCGACGTATCTAGCGTTCTTTAACCTCGCGGGCGGCGATGCGGAGATTCTGATGACGGTTCACGCCAAGGCTTTGATGGCCATCTCGATGGGCGCGGTCTTTATGGGAGCTCTTTCTTACATCGGAAACGCTCCCAACCTCATGACGGTTTCGATTGTCCGTCAGCGCGGCATCAAGATGCCGAGTTTCTTCGGTTATATGGTTTGGTCCGTGGGCATTCTCTGCCCGACGTTCGCATTGGTGGTTTGGTTTTTCGTATAGGTAGTTGGTTTTTTCAAATGCCGACCGTCGGGCGCGCGGGCGCTCGTCGGTCTTTTTGTCTGCGTTCTGTACTCGAAAAAGGGGGAAATTATGAATGACGCAGCAGCAAATCGGGGAGAGCCGCCTCCCCGAAAATGTTTTCCGGTGAAGATGTTCGGTTTAACGTGTGTCGTCGGTGCGTTTATCAGCGCTTCGGGGGGAGTGAGTGCCGAATCGGTCTTTCCCATTGAACTGAGTGTCGAAAAAGATTCCGCGACCTATGAGACGATTGATGCGGCTATCCAAAAAGCGATAGACGAAGAAGACGAGGACTATGACTTCTATGGCATTCGTATCCTGGACAAGCGAAAGGAAGGCATCGCTTACAGCGTTGACAGTGGGAAGCAGACGGACTCAATTTTTAACTCGTATGACTTGTCCGATTTTTCAATCGAAGCAGAAGGCAACAGCGGCGTCGGGATACTTTTTGCCGGGGAAAAGCCGAGGGAATCTGCCAATTGTGACGTTTCTATCAACGCAGGAACGGTCGTGCGAGATCTGTCGGAGTTAGGAGCTCGATGGGAGTTCGTTGCAAGGAAAGGCGCAGACAGAACGACGGTTAACCTTACGGGCGACTTTGATTTCGGGAAGGGCTTTTTGGATTTTTCCGGCGTTAATGCAACACTGATTGGGCAGGGCACAATCGGAACATTGACCTTATGGGAGCCTCCGTCAGGAGCGTCGGAGGGAACCTCAACGAATGTGGTCATTCAGGACGACCCGTCTTTCCCACGTCGGTCATTTCTTAAAATCGGTACGCTTGATGTCACAAGCGGAACATTAGAGATTATCGGTCGGCATGCCGGAACTATTGTGCACGCAGGCTCTCTTAGGCCGAATGATTTTTCGGAGACGGAAGGCTATGCCGGCCTAAACACGCGAGGCACCGGCGGGACGATTCATGTGATGGGAAAGGCCGCTTTGTCGCTTATTCCGGCGGAGTCACAAGAGGATTTGAATTCACTTCAAACGAAAATTGTCGGCCTTGTTAACGATGCCGCGGTGACCTGCGGGTCGGTGCGTCCGAGCATTGTTCTGGAAAGTCTGGACTCCGTTTCATTTCCGGAAGGGCAAGGACAGAGCCTCTTAATTCGCGTCGGGGAGAATTTTGAGGGCACGGTCGCCTCCTCAGGAATCGCTGTCGGACAGGACGGTCGCATCATTTGGAAGTATTCAAAGCCTGAGACCTCCGAAGAAACGCCGACTAACGTGCGTCGTATGCGACGCGCACCGGCACAAACACCGGAACCGACGATAACGGTATCCGAGGGTTCGGAACTTGTTATTCACGGCTGGGACGGGAGTCCTTCGGATATTACCTTGCCCGGCTTCTCGCGCGTGATTGCAAACGGTAATGTTCATTTAATCGGGACAACGGTCGGGCGCGGGAAGGTTGTTCCGACGCAAAACGGACTTCGCATTGAGCGGCACTTGATGCAAAACGCGGTAGGACTTAAGGCGTTCCATTGCGTTCAGGAAACGGAAGAAAGATGGTATTCGGGGGCCTTTTCTGCACCGGGCGAAGAATTTATTCGTACAGCCATTCGAGATACCCAAGTCGGTGAGAACGCTTTCGTGCAACTTGTGGATACGGCGGTTTTCCTCCCCTTCTCGTCTCGAACGCTGGTTTATGCCGAGCGTGCTTTTGACAGCACACACGATAGACTCCTTCAAAGACCCATTTTGCGTACGGCACAAGAAAATCACTGGTGGGTGACTTTGGAAAGTGAAAAACTGCGTCTCTCGGATGCGACAAATCGCTCAACACTCACAACCGTTCGCCTCGGGGTCGATACGGATCTGACGGACACGTGGAGTGCGAGTGCCGTGTTTTCCGGCACGAAGTTCGATGCAGACGACACAAGGGGAGACGCCATCAATACGGACGGGTCGGTTGCCTCATTAGGCGTGAGCCTAGAAAAACACCTTAACGAGAAAAGCGCTTTGCGTTTGGGGGCGACGGTCGCTAAGGCGCAACTGACGGCCAAGCAACTTGCGGCAGGGCACCGTTTTAAAACCGAGCCCGAACTCCTTTTGGCCGCCTTAGGGGCACGCGTGGATACGACATTCGGGGACTCGGTTCTTCTCAAGCCTTTTGTCGGAGCGAACCTTTATTACGGCAAGATGTCCGATGGGGATATTCGACACCACGATCAGAACGCAGGACATGACGGCATCGGGTTTAAAACCGAGGCTAAGAAACGCATGTGGGGTAGCGTTTCAACCGGAGCTCAGGTTTCCGGTCGGTGGGATATCGCCGATTACTCGATTCAGCCTTCGTTCGGCCTAATCGGCAAGGCGTATTTAGGCGAGCGTAAATGGAAGGCGCATGCCGCGCTTGCAACCGGACAGAGGAACTCGGATTACGCAGACTTTACCTCGACAAGCTCTTGGTCCGTTCGGGCCGAGGCAGCGATTAATCTGGCGTCCTCGCGCGAAGTTCCCGTGACGGAAGGCGGGATTTTCGGATTCGGCGCCAAGCCTACGGGGAAGGTGACGACCGAAGACTGGCACGTGGATTTGACGGCCGGCATCGCTCGTTCGGAACGCTCGGAAAAGACCAGTTACGTGCGTATCGAATACAGGCAAAACTGGTAAAAGAAAACACCGAGCTCCTGCAAGAAGGGCTCGGTGTTTCGGACCGGCTATGAGCGGCGGTTACTTAGCCACAACGTTCACAAGTTTGCCTGTGACGTAAATGACTTTGCGAACCGTCAAAGTTCCGACAAAGCGTTGAACATCGGGATTGGCAAGCGCCGTTTTCTCGATGGTCTCACGGTCGGCATCGGCATCGACGAGAATCTGACCGCGCAGTTTGCCGTTTACCTGGACGACAATCTTGATTTCATCAGCGACAAGCGCGTTTTCATCAACGGTCGGCCACGGGGCATCCAGTAGGTCGCAACCGAAGGCAGCGGCAAATCCGAGCTCGTTCCAGATTGTCGTCGTAATGTGAGGCGCAATCGGATAAAGCGTGCGAATCAGAATACCGAACGCCTCGGAAAGCGCTTTTTTCGACATCTCATCATCGGCAGTAAATCCGTCGATCAGATTCATCATCTTCATCGTGGCGGATACAACGGTGTTGTACTGCATACGATCAAAGTCTGCCTCGGCCTGCTTTAAGTTCACATACATGTCGCGGCGGAATTCTTTGACCTTGTGGGAGGCGTGCGTAAAGTCAAACGCTTCTTTCGTCGGCTCAAGAACCTTTTGATGCGCATAGGCCCAAGCCCACAGACGGCGCAGGAACCGGTACGTACCTTCGGCACCCGAGTTGGACCACGCCGCGGACTGATCGGGGGGACCTGCGAACATCACAAACGTACGGGCCGTATCGGCACCGAACTTTTTGATGATGTCGCCCGGCTCGACGACGTTGTTCTTGCTCTTACTCATCTTTTCGATGCCGCCGGACATAACCGGCAGACCGTCGTCGTTGGCAATCACGCGCGAGGGGCGACCTTTTTCGTCGTACTCGACCGTGATTTCGTTCGGGTAGTACCAGCGCTTATGCCCGTCCGGAAGATCACGGTAAAAGCATTCGGCCGTGAGCATTCCTTGTGTAAAGAGCCGTGTGAACGGTTCGTCGAATTTCACAAGGCCTAAGTCGCGCATGACCTTGGTCCAAAAGCGCGCATAGAGCAGGTGCAACACGGCGTGTTCGATACCGCCGATGTACTGATCCATCGGGCTCCAGTAGTCGTTGCGCTCATCGACCATGGCCGTATGGCAATCGGGCGAGCAGTAGCGCATGTAGTACCAAGAACTATCGACGAAGGTATCCATCGTGTCGGTTTCACGCCGAGCCGGAGCCCCGCACTTCGGGCACGTGCAATTGAGGAATTCTTCGCACTTGGTCAGCGGATTGCCCGAGCCGTCCGGAACGAGGTTTTCCGGCAGGAGTACCGGGAGATCTTTTTCCGGAACCGGAACAGGACCGCACTTGGGGCAGTGAATAATCGGAATCGGAGTTCCCCAATAACGCTGACGGGAAATACCCCAGTCGCGCAGGCGGAACTGCGTTTGTTTGTGTCCGAGTCCCTTGGAAGAAAGCTCGGCGGCAATCGCATCGATGGCATCATGTAAATTCATGCCGTTGAACTTGCCGGAATTCACGAGTGTTAAGGGCAAGGTCTTATCGCCGTACCACTCCTGCCAAGCTTTATCGCTAAAGGTTTCTCCCGGAACCTGGCATGTTTGAACAATCTTGATGCCGAACTTCTTGGCAAAGGCAAAGTCGCGTTCGTCGTGCGCAGGCACGCCCATGACGGCACCTTCGCCGTAACTCATTAACACGTAGTTGCCGACCCAGACTTCGATGGGCTCACCCGTTAAGGGGTGCGTCACGTAAAAGCCCGTGCGAATACCTTTCTTTTCCATGGTTGCCATGTCGGCTTCGGACACGGAACCCTTGGCGCATTCGTCACAGAAGGCACGGATTTGCTCGTTGTCACGGGCAATGCGTTTGGCAATCGGATGCTCGGATGCGACGGCAACGAACGTGACGCCCATGAGCGTATCGGCACGTGTCGTGTACACATTCAATAGCTTCTTTTCCCCGTCAAGTTCATAGGGGAAGGAAATGTTCACACCCGTGCTCTTTCCGATCCAGTGGTGCTGCATGCGACGCACCTGTTCGGGCCAGCCCGTCAGCTTGTCTAAGTCCGCCAGCAGTTCGTCGGCATACTGCGTAATTCCGAGGTAGTAACCCGGAATCTCACGCTTTTCGACCTTGGCGCCGGACCGCCAGCCCTTGCCGTCGATCACTTGTTCGTTCGCAAGAACGGTCTTATCGACCGGGTCCCAGTTGACAATCTGCGTCTTACGGTACGCAATGCCGCGCTCGAGCATCTTTAAGAAAATCCACTGATTCCAGCGGTAATACTCGGGCTTGCACGTCGTCACTTCGCGCGACCAGTCAAAAGCCAGGCCCAGCGGGCGCATCTGCTCTTTCATGTCAGCGATATTCTTGTAGGTCCACTCCGAAGGAAGAACCTTCTTACTTAAGGCAGCGTTTTCGGCCGGGAGCCCGAACGAGTCCCACCCCATCGGGGTCATGACGTTGTATCCGGTCATGCGACGGTACCGGTACAAGACATCGTTCAAGGTGTAGTTACGTACGTGTCCCATGTGGAGCTTACCCGACGGGTAAGGCAACATCGAACAGACGTAGTATTTGGGCTTTTCTTTGCCCTGTCCGTCCAGCGCATGCTCGACGGCGCGGTAAACGTCCCTTTTGAGCCAGTCCGATTGAACGGCGGCTTCGATTTCTTGAGGTGAATATGTTTCGCGCATGATGCGTATTGATTTAGTTAGAAACGAAAAAGCAAAAGTTAAGTATATTCCGCTCCCTATGTTTCTTCCTAGGGTGTATGTCGTAGTTTCCCCGACAACGGTGAAACTATCCGACCGAAATTTTCCGTGTGGCTCTCTGTAGAATCTGCCCGACTTTTTTTATTTTGTTGTTATGAATCTTCTTGAATCTCTCAATCCCAAGCAGCGCGAAGCCGTGGAGCTTCCTGCCGAACACGCCCTGATTCTTGCCGGCGCCGGCTCCGGTAAAACCCGTGTTTTAACAACGCGAATTGCCTGGCTTTTATCCAACTCAAAAGCCTATCCGAGTCAGATTCTCGCTGTCACCTTTACCAACAAGGCGGCTCGAGAAATGAAAACGCGTCTTGAGGCGATGCTCGGAACCGATATCAGCAGCATGTGGGTCGGGACGTTTCACGCCATTGCGCATCGCCTCTTACGAGCGCATGCCACGGAGGCGGGGTTGCCTAAGACTTTTCAAATCATCGATCAGTCCGATCAGCTTTCTCTTATTAAACGCGTGATGAAAGAGGCCGGCATCAATCCCGATGAAAACGATCCTAAGAGTGTTCAGGCGGCAATCAATCACGCCAAGGAGCGGGGATTACGGGCCTCGGACATTTCCGCCGGTTTCGGAAAAAACGAAGTGCTCAGAGGGATTTATGCGGCCTATGAGGGCCGGTGTCGGCGCGAAGGTTTGGTGGACTTTGCCGAACTCCTTTTGGCGTGCGTGGAACTCTTAGAGAAAAATCCGCTGCTTCGCGAGCACTATGCCAAGCGCTTTAAGTTCATCCTCGTCGATGAGTTTCAGGACACCAATGCTTTGCAGTACCGCTGGATTAAGGTCTTGTCGCACCCGGCCGAACACACGAGTGCCGTCTTTTGCGTCGGCGATGATGACCAGTCCATTTACGCCTTCCGCGGAGCACGGGTCGGAAATATGGCCGATTTCGTGCGCGAGTATCAGGTCAAGCACATTGTCAAGCTCGAACAAAACTACCGCTCGACTTCGCACATCCTCAATGCCGCCAATGCCGTGATTTCCCACAATAAAGACCGCATGGGTAAGAACCTTTGGACCAGTGCGGGACAGGGAGACCCTGTGGCTTTGTACCACGCCGGCGATGACCGCGAGGAAGCGCTCAGTGTGGTTCAGGAAATCATGAGTCGCCACAGGTCGGGGGCTCGGTATTCGGATTGCGCCGTTTTGTACCGCAACAATGCCCAGTCGCGAATCATCGAACAATATCTGACTGTCAATGCCGTTCCGTATCGCATCTACGGCGGATTGCGCTTTTTCGATCGTCAGGAAGTCAAGGACGTGATGGCGTATTTGCGCCTTTTAGTCAATCCCGATGATGTGAGTTTCCAGCGCGTCATCAACCAGCCGCCGCGCGGCATCGGGCAAACGACGTTGGCTCGAATCGTCAACCGTGCAAAAGCGACCGATACCGGGTTGTGGCAGGCCTTGGTTTCCGGTCTAGCCGAATCGACCGATGCCGGGTTGACGCGTGCCGCGGGCTTCGTGCACTTAATCGAAGACCTGAAACGTAAGTGCGAGACACTCCCGTTGGACAAGGTTGTTGCCACAGTCATCCAGGAGTCCGGGTTGAAGGATTATTACAGTCGGGCGCAAGATAAAGACATCCGTCTGGAAAACCTTTCGGAACTTGTCAGTGCGGCCTCTTCTTTTTGCCAGGAAAACGATATTGATCCGGAGGAAAGCGCCCTGCGCGTGATGCCCGGCTCGGAAATGTCTCCCTTGGACGGATTTATCGCGCAGGCGGTTTTGGAAAGCGATGCACAGGGCGATGCCAAAGTCGGCGATGCCGTGCAATTGATGACGGTGCATTCGAGCAAAGGTCTTGAATTTAACACGGTGTTTTTAACGGGTTTGGAAGACGGTCTTTTCCCGCATCCGGCCAAAGATCATGAGGACGCCGAGCGAGCCAATGACGAAGAGCGGCGGCTGCTTTACGTCGCCATGACGCGAGCGCGTAAATACCTTCGCATCAGTTGGTGCGAACAACGTCGTCTTTACGGAGATTTGCGGTTGACGGGAGAATCGTCCTTTTTAAAGGAAATTCCCGAGACTGAGACTCAGCGTATTCAAAGTCGATACGATGCCTTGTGTTCCGTGGTAAACAGGGGCTCTTCTCGGTATGGCTCGGACACCTCGTGGCGCAGTGCGCCGCGCGAGACCGTACGCGATAGCGCATTTACCTCAGTTAGCCGCACACCCGAGGCCAATCCGTGGAATTTTTTCCCGGGCGACAAGGTCCTGCACCGCAAATTCGGCGTCGGAACCGTCCTAAAGTTAGTCAACGCACAAAGCAAAACCGCCGCCAGTGCTTGGGTACAGTTCTCGTGCGGACGCAAGGAATTGCTTCTGATGGTCGCGAAACTCGAAAAAGTGAGCTAAGCGGAAACGACCGCTTTGTCCGACTTTATCATTGCGATAGCCCAAATCAATTGACTTCTTATTTACAATAGTAAATAACAAATAAGGAGCCACTATGAACGAGAAAAAAACGGATACGGTTGTCTTAGACAATTCCGAGCGTCAGCCCTGTGAGGTTTGGACGCGTGTGATGGGGTATCATCGCCCTGTTCAATCATTCAATGTCGGGAAGAAAGGCGAATTTGCCGAACGCAAGTATTTCCAAGAAAGCAAGTGCGGCCTGAATTCCTGCAAGTAAAAACTATTTCTGAGGAGTCCGAAATGAAATCATTGAAGGGAACACAAACTGAGAAGAATCTGCAAACGGCTTTTGCCGGAGAGTCTCAGGCGCGCAACAAGTACACGTACTTTGCCGGCGTTGCCCGAAAAGAAGGCTATCAGCAGATTGCGGCGATTTTTGAAGAAACCGCTGCCAATGAAAAAGAACACGCAGCGATTTGGTTTAAGGCCTTGGGCGGCATCGGGACAACCGAAGAAAACCTCAAGGCGGCTGCAAGCGGCGAGAACTACGAGTGGACCGACATGTACGACGGCTTTGCCAAGACGGCCGACGAGGAAGGTTTCCCGGAACTTGCCGCGCGTTTCCGTGCCGTGGCCGCTATTGAAAAGGCCCACGAAGAGCGGTATCTGAAGTTGCTCGGAAATGTTCAGATGAAGCGCGTTTTCGAAAAGAGTGAAGAAGTCATGTGGCAGTGCCGCGAATGCGGTCACCTCGTGATGGGTAAGAAAGCCCCGCTCGTTTGCCCGGTTTGCAGTCATGCCCAGGCTTGGCAGCAGATTCGCGCGGAAAATTATTAATTGAGTTTTCGGAGTGCTTCTAGCAACTCCGACGCGACGCACCCGGTGCTGTTTTGCCGGGAACGCGTCGCGTTTTTTTATTGGTAAAAAAAGAGGTCGGAGATTTCCGACCTCTCACGCACGTTAGTTTTCTTTTTTCTCGTGCGTTAAGTGCAAGGCTTGCAGTAAGTTCTCGACCGTATGCTCGAGGGCTGCAAACTCATGCCCTTGCTTTTCAGCGGGTTTCTTAATCTTGTCGTCCTGAACTTCGGACTCCTCGACCAAACTCATAATGACACACATGGTTCACTCCCCTTGCTTCTCTTTTTATAGTCAAAACGAACGGTCGCGCATCATACACGCTTTCGGTCTGTAAAACCAGAGCATTTTCGTCCAGTCGACACTTCTTCGTTGCTATCATTCGTTTCCGAGTCGGTGCACCGTTTCGGTCGGGGATTTTCTCCCGCTGTGCGTGCCCTTTTTTAACGCTTTAAGGACAGTTGCCGTGAAGGGAATAATTTTGGCCGGCGGGGCGGGAACACGCCTTTATCCGCTAACGCTCGTGACGAGTAAACAGCTGTTGCCCGTGTACGATAAGCCGATGATTTTTTATCCGCTCAGTACATTGATGCTTTCCGGAATTCGGGAAATTCTGGTGATTTCCACGCCTTCGGATTCGCCGAACTTCGAGCGACTTCTCGGAGACGGTTCTCAGTTCGGGTTAAAACTGTCGTATAAGGTTCAGCCGCATCCGGACGGCCTGGCGCAGGCGTTTCTGATCGGCGAGGAGTTCATCGGCAATGACTCGGTGTGCCTGATCCTGGGCGACAATATCTTCCACGGGGCGGGCTTCACGGGCATGCTCCGGGAGGCCGTGCGCAGCGCGGAGGAAGCGGGCAAGGCGACGATCTTCGGCTACCGGGTCGAGGACCCCGAGCGGTACGGCGTCGCGGAGTTCGACGCCGCGGGCAACTGCCTCTCGATCGAGGAGAAGCCTGCGCATCCGAAGTCGAACTACGCCGTGGTGGGGCTGTACTTCTACCCCAACAAGGTCGTGGAGGTGGCCAAATCCATCCGTCCCTCGGCGCGCGGCGAACTGGAGATCACCTCGGTGAACCAGGCGTTTCTCGCCGGCGGAGCGTTGAAAGTGCAGACCCTCCAGCGGGGATTCGCATGGCTCGACACGGGCACGCACGACTCGCTGGCCGAAGCCTCGATCTTCGTGGAGGTGATCGAGAAGCGGCAGGGGCTGAAAATCGCCTGCCTCGAAGGCATCGCCTACCGCAACGGCTGGATCACGGAGGAGAAGATGCGCGCACTGGCCGGGCAGATGCTCAAGAACCAGTACGGACAATACCTTTTGAAACTCCTCGACGAAAAATAATCCCATGAAAGTTCTGACAACGGCCATAGAAGGCGTGGTTATCCTTGAGCCGGAGGTTTTCGGCGACGCGCGGGGTTACTTCTTCGAGAGCTACTCGCAGCGGAAGTTCGACGAGCAGGTGCGTTCTGTGCGCTTCGTGCAGGACAACGAATCGCACTCGCGCTACGGCGTACTGCGGGGCCTCCATTTCCAGAAAGGGCGATACGCCCAGTCGAAACTCGTGCGCGTTGTCCGGGGCCGTGTGCTCGACGTCGCGGTTGATATCCGCCGCGGCTCGCCCACGTTCGGACGACACGTCTCGGTGGAGCTCTCGGGGGATAACAAACGCCAGTTCTTCATACCTCGCGGCTTCGCACACGGCTTCGCCGTGCTGAGCGATGAAGCGACGTTCCAGTACAAGTGCGACAACCCTTACGCCCCCGAGTCGGAGGGCGCCATCGCGTGGGACGACCCCGCGCTGGGTATCGACTGGCACCTGGCACCGGGGGATGTCGTCCTCTCGCCCAAGGACAGCCGTCACCCGCTGCTGTCGGAGGCCGGGGAGCTGTTCGACTATAACGAAGACTATTATGCTTAATATCCTGATTACGGGCGCCCGGGGGCAGCTGGGGAGCTCCCTGCGGCAGCTTGGGAGCGTATCGCCCAACAACTACCTGGCCACCGACGTCGCGGAGCTGGACATCACCGATGCCGGGGCGGTGCTTCAAACGGTCAAGGAACAGCGTATCGACGTGATCGTCAACTGTGCGGCCTACACGAACGTGGAGCGTGCCGAGGAGGACGAGGCAAGGGCCGACC
>ENA-ORNP01001625-ORNP01001625.1-human-gut-metagenome-genome-assembly--contig:-NODE-1625-length-22066-cov-3.086275_pt1 | contig 22066 bp, 19 predicted proteins | sample MGYA00242119_ERZ509030 | MGnify/ENA primary metagenome ERZ509030 (study PRJEB26280, sample SAMEA2338708) | human gut metagenome | biome: human gut; feature: human-associated habitat; material: faeces... | reverse complement strand
TTCTTAAATGATCAAAACTGTACATTTTTAAGTTGACATTTATATGTTTCGTACTATCAATATTCTGAAAGGAAAAATATTGATATTATTTCAATTTAATTTAAGGTACATCAAATAAACTGTATCTGTTCATATTTCGCCACCCTTTCTTATAACTACTTTCTTTTGGTGCAATAGTATGGGTACTCCCCGTTTTATTGCGTGTGAAAGACAGAAAAGGTACTCAATCTGAGTTCCTATATTCTGTCTTTTGATCTATATTTAGTTAGCTTTTGTTTTTCCACAGCCACTGCACTTGTAGCCTGCTAACTCCTGTTTTGTGGTTGCAGGTGAGTCGACTACATATCTTGTTTCATAGACGGCATCATGATGAACAGTCTTGTATCCTGTTACTACTTCTCTCCATTCAGAGTGATATCCGCCACAGTTTCCACCATTAACTGCACTTTGCTCTAAATGTCCCCACGGATCACTAGTAATATCTGCTCCACATTGATTACAGATTGAGAACTCCTTCATCTCTGTAATTGGAACCTGTTCGTCATAAGCCGCCTGCACTAAAACCTGCTCGTTGTGTCCTTTTTCAGGAACATTTACCGTCTTGTACTGAGCCACCCAGTTATGTGTATGTTCGGCTGGTTTTGAACCACTGTTATTCGATGGCTTTGATGAGCCAGAGTTATTGCCACTATTCGAAGGTTTAGAAGAAGGTTTAGAGCTACTAGAGCTTGAGTTGTTCTTGTTTGAGCTAGTCGAAGCGGTGTTGTTCTTCTTTGATTCTGAAGAATTGGATTTGTTAGAAGTATCGGCTTTTGCGGTTTCTTCCTTCTTCTCCTCTTTCTTTTCTTCTTGTTTCACTTCCTGCTCGTCTTTCTTTTCGTCCTCTGTCTTTGCAGAATCTTCAGATGGGGTTAAAGTGGCAGTAGTGCCATCTTTTTTTGTTACATCCAGATTGACTTTATCTTCTTTTAAAGAAACATTCACTTTCTTTGTATCTGTAGTATCTACATCTTTGAATACAAATGTTTTGTCCTGATGCTGTAATCCTACTTTCACGTCCAACTTATCGTTTTCTTTGACCGTGTAATACAAAGTACGATTTTCTTTGTTCTTTACAGCATCTCCATCTTCCAATAGGTTATCACTGAAGCTTTCTTCTGAACTTGACTTTGTTTCGAATACAGTGATCTTCTTTCCAGTGCTGTTTGTAAACTTCAAAGACTTTGAATCCTTGCTTTTTTGACCAAGTGTCTTTACTTCCTTTTTCTTAGTAATTTCGGACGTCTTTGTATCTTTTGTGTTTGAAGAATTAGAACATCCAGTCAACATGCCACCAGATAACACCATACTTAGAGCCAATGCTCCTGCCATTAAAATTTGTTTTGTTTTCATATATAAACCTCCTTGGCTATTATATTTGCTATTATAACTGGATATTCAGTAAGGCACAATAATACTTTATAAACAAAAGCGCCGACTCATTGACCGACGCTTATTTTATATAGTCTTCACTTTATTGATGATGATCGTGTCATTAGTACACTGAACATCAATCTTATCACCCACATGATATCCAAGTGCTTTTAGCCACTGGCCCTGAAGCTGAATTCTCGGAATCTGCTGCTTACTATTTAAACCAAGTGGTGCCTCATATACTTTGAGGCTACGTTTTGATTTATACATTATTCCCTCCTGTAATTCCAACTTAGAAGTAATCAAATTCTAAAACGGACATGATTAAATGGAAAATCACACGAACAGAACTAATTAAATCTCTCGAAGAGAACTAATTAAATCTCTGAACAAAACTGATTAAAATTACGAACAGAACTGATTAAATGGAAAATATCCCATTTAAAGAGAACTGATTAACGAAGAGAACTGATTAAATGGAAAATCACATCTACACAGCCTATGGCACTATAATTATAGGCATCCTCCTCTTTAACTTGCCAATCCATAAAGGAAGGAATTATAATTTCGTCATTGTTTAATGCTGGCATTCCAAAGCCTAAACGCATAACCTCTACACATTCATCCAAAAATTGTTTATTGATATTCTTGTGATAGCGAACAGTTAAATTTGGTTGTGTCAATCTTGTCTGTGCAACAGATTTCAAAACTAAAAAACTCAAATCATTGACTGCATCCTTTTTATCTGTTGTTTGGCCTGCAATCGTTACATTTTGATACATAGGAGATCCTGCCGAACTTAGCGTATGTGCTTGAGAACGAACTTTATTGATTGTAAGTGTCTTTATCCACAAGCATGTCAACAATTCCAAGGCTTCAGATTCTTTAATAGTGCCATTTTTAATATCTCGATCATAATATGGATACATATATTGATCGAATCTGCCATAACTCAAAGAATGTCCATTGGATTCAATTTGTAAAATCAATTGAATAAACCATACGGATTGTACCGCTTCTTGAAATGTTTCTGCTGGTTCATATGGAACTTTTGAACAAATTCTACTAATCTCCAATAATTCAATTTTTCTTTTTTGATTCATTTCTTTTTCTGCTAAATCCTTCGCAAGAACGCTGTAACGATTTGCAAAATTACGCACCGCTTTCAGTACTATAAGAACTGCATTATAAAAACAATACTTGTCAATATTATCTGGATTTGTTAAATCAAGAGCAGCTTTATATTCTTTTACACGTTTTTCGTACCCTCTTAATCCATCCTTCAAAATACGCTCATAGTTCACCGCCAAATGCGCATCTCCTGCATTTAACTTACCTTCCATTCCAAATACACCTGTTTCCATAAAGACACGGACTTCTTCAGGAAGAAGAGCTTCTCCTCTTGCACGCAAATTGTTATTCTGCCAGAATGGCGCAATTTCTCTAAGTTGTTCCTTGGTCTTTTCAGTGATATAGAATATGTCCCCATCCCTTTTCTCAAACTGATCCAATTCATTCATAACAAATTCCATAGTATACTCAGAAAAAATAGGAGCATTACGGTTCTTGGTTGCCTGATTTCCTGCTAAAAGAGATTTGTCTTCAATATATATACTCATATTATCGAGAACTTTTTCTAGCATTTTAGCTCGAACCATCACTCGTGGTTGATTTAAATTTTCTTTGTAAGCAAGAGTTGCTAGAATTGCACGTTGTGCATCAATATAAGGCTTTTCATCTAAAACTTCTTCTCGAAATTCTTTCATTCGTTCTGTCAGTGTTCCAAAATGTTCTACATTTTCCATATCCGTCCTCCTATTACGTTTCATTCGTAATTTTAGATTCTTTTATTCGCAATTTAAAAATAGCATTACACGCATTTCATGTCAACTTTAATTTCATTTAAAATGTTTTATACTTTCATTTGTAACTATAACCATTGCTTTTCTTCTTTGAAATGTTTATACTCTATATGAGGAAATTAAAATGACAACAACAAATCGAAATATAACAGGAATTATTTTTAACATTCAAAAATTCAGTGTAAATGACGGTCCGGGAATTCGTACTACCGTTTTTCTAAAGGGATGTCCTCTTCGTTGTAAGTGGTGTGCAAATCCTGAAAGTCAGCTTATACAAACACAAATTCTTTGGGATCAAAAAAAATGTATAAATTGTCATCATTGCATTGAAACCTGTCCAAAAAACGCTATGAAAATAATTGATAAATCCATTAAAATCAACCATAGTCTGTGTAGTGGATGTAAAAAATGTGTATATGAATGTCCAAAAAACGCATTAAGTGCACAAGGCGAACAAAAATCTGTAGAAGAAGTGCTTAAAATTGTTTTACAAGATCAAGCCTTCTATGAAGAAAGTGGTGGTGGTCTAACACTTTCTGGAGGTGAGCTTTTACTTCAACCTGAGTTTTCAAGAGAACTACTCTTAGCCGCTAAAGAAGAAGGAATTCATACATGTTGTGAAACAACCGGTTTTGCGACAGAGGAAACATTTGATCACGTCATGGAATATGTAGATTACATTCTTTTTGATATGAAACACTGGAACACAGATAAACATATAGAAGGTACAGGTGTTTCTAATAAATTACCATTACTGAACATGAAACATGCCATCGCCAATGGCAAAACAGTTCTTCCTCGAATCCCTGTGATTCCTGATTTCAATGATTCTTTGGATGATGCAAAAGGAATCGCTGCTTTATTAAATCAGGTTGGAGCGAAGAAGGTTCAACTGCTTCCTTTCCATCAATTCGGAGAAAACAAGTATCATTTACTCGGAAAGACTTATTCTTATGAGAATGTGAAAGCATTGCATCCTGAGGATCTTACCGATTATCAGCGGATCTTTTTAGATGTAGGTATCGATTGCTTTTTCTAACCTTTTGAAAATTCCATATACGCAAAAAGCTTTGGCAGAACAGTTTCTTGCCAAGGCTTTTTTAATTGTTTCTTTCATGAATATTATTTCTTCTAGTCTATCACGAAAAACAGCAGTTAACCCTACTCAAGCCAACTGCCATTCCTCTATTTTTGTAAATTATAATGTCTGCTCTGTTCTTCCGATGATATCATCCTGTGTCTTCTTAGATAATACATTAAAGAATGCACTGTATCCTGCCACACGAACGATCAGGTCTTTATGTTTCTCTGGATGTTTCTGGGCATCGATCAGAGTTTCTCTGGATACAATATTATACTGTACATGATATCCATGTAAACGGTTGAAGAATGTACGGATCAGCATCTCTAATTTCTGTTTGTTTTCTTCTGTTGATAACATCTGTGGTGTCATCTTCTGGTTTAATAAAACTCCACCTGTGATCTTCTCTGTTGGAAGTTTCGCAACCGTCTTAAATACTGCTGTTGGACCATTCTTATCTGCATTATGTGCCGGACTGCTTCCTTCGGCTAATGGTTCAAATGCATTTCTTCCATCTGGAGTCGCAATGGTTCCCATTCCCTGCCCAACGTTCGCACTGATAGATGATGTTCCACCATAACGAATCCCGCCGATCGGTCCTCTGTGGTAACGTGTGTTTGGATATTTCTTAATCTCATCTAAGTAAGAATCGTATGCTTCTACGACTAACTGATCGACATAGTCATCATCATTTCCGTATTTAGGGTAGTCTCCTTCAATTTGATAATCTGTTGCAAGACCAGTTTCGTCTCTTATAACTTTAACTTTTGCATATTTTATTGCAGATAATGAGTCAACTGCAACTGATAAACCAGCTATACCGCAAGCCATTGTACGGATTATATTTCTATCATGTAGTGCAAATTCCAAAGCTTCATAAGAATATTTATCATGCATATAATGAATTGCATTTAATGCTTTCATGTAGATTTTTGCAACATAATCCATCATTTGGTCAAATTTTGCCATTACCTCATCATAATTTAAGTATTCTGATGTGATAGGAGCAAACATTGGTGTAACTTGTTTTCCAGTATTTTCATCTCTACCACCGTTAATAGCATAAAGTAGGGCTTTTGCAAGGTTAGCTCTTGCACCGAAAAATTGCATTTGTTTACCAATTTTCATTGCAGAAACACAGCAAGCAATTCCGTAATCATCACCTAAAGTAATTCTCATTAAATCATCATTTTCGTATTGAATAGATGATGTTGCAATTGAGATTTTTGCACAGTAATCTTTGAATGCTTTTGGCAGATTAACTGACCATAAAACAGTTAAGTTTGGCTCTGGAGCAGCTCCTAAGTTTTCTAGGGTATGAAGAATTCTAAATGAGTTTTTAGTAACCATAGTTCTTCCATCAATACTCATACCGCCAATGCTTTCTGTTACCCAAACTGGGTCTCCAGAGAATAATTCATTGTATTCTGGGGCTCTTAAGAAACGTACCATTCTAAGCTTCATAACGAATTGGTCCATAAGCTCTTGAACTTCTTCTTCTGTAATTAATCCAGCTTTTAAGTCTCTTTCAAAATAGATGTCTAAGAAAGTAGATGTTCTTCCTAAAGACATAGCAGCACCATTTTGATCTTTTACAGCGCCTAAATAAGCAAAGTACAACCATTGAACTGCCTCTTTTGCATTTGATGCTGGAACAGAAATATCAAATCCATATTTTTCAGCCATTTTCTTTAAGTCTTGTAAAGCCTTAATTTGCTCAGCAATTTCTTCTCTGTTACGAATAACTTCTTCAGTAAATTCATCAACATCAAGAATATCAAGTTCGTCTTTCTTTTCAGCAATTAAAACATCAACACCATATAGTGGAACACGTCTGTAATCTCCAATAATACGTCCACGTCCATATCCATCTGGTAAACCAGTTAATAGGTGATGTGTTCTTGCAATACGAATGTCTGGTGTGTAAACATCGAAAACACCGTCATTGTGAGTTTTTCTTAAATTGTGATAAATATATTCAACCTCGTCATCAACCTTGTAACCATAAGACTCGCAAGATTTTTCTACAATTCTAATTCCACCATTTGGCATTATAGCTCTTTTTAATGGAGCATCTGTTTGGAAACCAACTATTTCCTCTAAATCTTTGTCTAAATATCCAGCCTCGTATCTATTAATTCCAGAAGGAGTTTTTGTATCAACATCTAGAACGCCGTTTTCTTTCTCTTTTTCATATAATTTAAGAACTTTATCCCATAATTTTAAAGTTCTTTCTGTAGCACCAGATAAGAAACTTTCGTCTCCTGTATATGGAGTATAGTTCTTTTGAATGAAATCTCTAACGTCGATTTCATGTGTCCATTCTCCTTTATTAAAAGTATTCCATTGCTTAAAATCCATATAAATATCCCTCCTATAAGATAATATGAAATAGTTAAATATTTCAGTATTAATATTAGCATAATGAGGTATAATTATCAATAAAAATTTTGGAAATTTATGATGAAAATAGTGAAATAGAAATTAAAAAGATTAACCTGTTTTTTTTCGTAAAATAAAAAAGTAGAGAGAACAAAATGTTATAGATAGTTATAGCTAAAAATACAACCCGTCGTTATATGACGGGTTGACGAATACACAAAATAAAATATAAAAGCTGTTCTCAGTTATTGTGTTATTTTTTTGATTTATATGTTTCATCTTCTTCAGCTATTACTTGAGAAAGTTTATAAATTAGTTTTTGTTTTTCTGGAGAACATTTCTTTAATATATCGTTAAACTCGTTATATAAATATTTCTCATTTTTATCAGAAACACCACTTAAAATGTAACCTTCTGAAACATTTAATATAGTACAAAATTCACTTAATCTTTTTAAATTTATATGAGAACTACCTCTTTCAATTCTACTAATAAAAGCAACTGAAAGGTTAGTTTGTTCTGCTAATTCTTGCTGAGTTAAACCAGCTTTAATTCTAGCTTGTTTTAATCTTGATCCAATAATACAATAATCTACTGCCATAATTTGTCACGTTCCTTTCATAAGGCATAAACTACGTTAATATACCTTTAAAATAATAACATGTAAACTTTTAACTTAACAGAAACCTATAAGTAAAGAAATAATAATAAGGTAAATAAAGTTTGATAACAATATTAGTATGCGTCAAAATAAAAATATTAAACATTTTTATATATTTATTGCCGTGAGTGTAAAAAATAAAAATTAAAATGAAGAAAAATTAGCAAGATTTGTAAAATTTAATTTTAATTACTTTTCAGAAAAATATATTATATAAAAATGCACATGAAAAAAATTTAAATTTTATAGAGAAATATAAATGGGAGGGTAAGGATAGAAAATTGAAAATTTTCAGATTTGTTCTTGCACAATATGGCAGAGAAACATAATATTGTTATTGCCATTTTTACCGAAACGTGCTAAAATAGACAAGTAATTGATTTCGTAAGAAATGTAATGTCTATAGGAGACAAAATAAAACCTAAATATATTGTAAGGAATGAACTTTAAATGAAGAAAACAGTCAGTTTTTATACTCTAGGTTGTAAAGTTAACCAGTATGAAACAAATGCGATGGAACAGCAATTTATAAAGAATAATTATGAAATAGTTGAAAATACACAAAAAGCAGATATTTATGTAATAAATACATGCACTGTTACAAATATGGCGGAAAGAAAATCTAGACAGATGCTTAGAAGAGTTAAAGAGATAAACCCTTCAGCTGTTTTAGTTGTGTGTGGCTGTTATGCGCAAGTTGCAAAAAATGAATTAGAGCAAATTCCAGAAATAGATATAATTTTAGGCATAAATGAGAAGAATGAAATTGTACAAATTGTGGAAAACTATATGGGAAAAATGGCCGAGCAGGACAAGAGAAGCCAGGAAGCTGAAATAGACGATGTATCAAAGCAAAAAGAATTTTTAGACTTTGGCGATGTTACATATACAGAAAAAAATAGAGCAGTTGTAAAAGTACAAGATGGATGTAATATGTTTTGTTCATACTGCATAATTCCATATGCAAGAGGAAGAATAAGAAGTAGAAAAATTGAGAGTGTTGTTTCTGAAATTAAAAAAATTGCAAAAGAGGAAATTAAAGAGGTTGTAATAACAGGAATACATGTTGCTTCTTATGGTAAAGATTTTGATAATGAAAATACTTCTAAAAAAATAAGATTAATAGATTTGTTAGAGGCTATAAACAAAATTGATGGTATAGATAGAATAAGACTTAGCTCATTAGAACCAACAATTGTAGACGAAGAATTTGCAACAAGATTATCTAAATTAGATAAAATTTGTGACCATTTTCATTTATCTTTACAGAGTGGATGCGACGAAACTTTAAAGAGAATGAACAGAAAATATACCACACAAATTTATAGAGATGCTGTTGCAACACTTAGAAAATATTATCCAGAGGCAAGCTTTACAACAGATGTTATAGTTGGTTTTCCAGGTGAAACAGACGAAGAGTTTGCAAAAACATACGAATTTTTGAAAGAGATAGATTTTTACAGATTACATGTTTTTAAATATTCTCCAAGAAGAGGAACAGTTGCAGAAAAAATGCCAAACCAGATAGACGGAAATAAAAAAGAAGAAAGAAGCAACAAATTAATCGAATTATCAAATAGTACGGAAAATAAACACAATCAAAGTTATATAGGTAAAACTGTAAAAGTATTATTTGAAGAATTTGAAGATGGCTTTTTTAAAGGACATACAACAAATTATATGATGGTAAAAGTCGCGGGTGAGGAAGAACAATCAGATAAATTCGTAAATAAAATTTTAGATGTAAAAATTAAAGAAAACAATGATGAAACAAGAGAGCTAATAGGAATTTTGTCTTAAATTAGGTGAATAAATGATTATTTTAAAAACGAAACTGGAAGCTCACCTTTGAAAAGTCCGAAGGAGCTCCGACTAGGAGTGACATGTTGAGGCTTTATAAAATAACCATTTATAACCAAATTTACAAGGTTTTAATTGACAAATTGAGATTAAATGGTAAAATTATATAAGAAAATTTGAAAAGAGGAAATTATATGAAGGCTATAGAAATAAGAAATAAATATTTAGATTTTTTCAAGAGACATGGACATGCTGTAATTCCAAGTGCTCCATTAATACCGGAGAATGATCCATCTGTATTATTCACAACTGCTGGAATGCAACCATTAGTGCCATATTTATTAGGAGAAAAACACCCAGAGGGAACACGTTTAACAGATTTTCAAAAATGTTTACGTACAAACGACATTGATGAAGTTGGAGATAACAGACATTTAACATATTTCGAAATGCTTGGAAACTGGTCTCTAGGAGATTATTTTAAAGAAGAATCAATAGCAATGAGTTTTGAGTTCTTAACAAAAGAACTAGGAATACCAGTAGAAAAATTATCTGTAACATGCTTTGCAGGAGACAAAGACTGCCAAAGAGACGAAGTTACAGCTTCTTGCTGGAAGAAAGCAGGAATTCCAGAAGATAGAATCTATTATTTTGGAAAAGATGATAACTGGTGGATTGCCGGAGAAGAAGGACCTTGTGGACCAGATACAGAAATGTTTTATGATACAGGAAAGCCAAAATGCTCAGAAAATTGTAACCCATCTTGTGGATGTGGTAAATATGTTGAAATTTGGAATAACGTATTTATGGAATTCTTCAAGACAAAAGATGGAAAATACACAAAATTAAAACAACACAATGTTGATACAGGACTTGGACTAGAGAGAATGACTATGTTATTACAAGGAAAAGAAACTCCATTTGATACAGAATTATTCAAACCAGTAATGGATAAATTACAAGAATTAGCCGGAGAAAATGATAGCATAGAGAGCAGAAGAATTGTTGCAGAACACTTACGTGCTAGCATGATGATAATTCAAGATGGTGGACTTCCAAGCAATGTTGATAGAGGATATATCTTAAGAAGATTAATTCGTAGAATGGTAAGACATCTAAGAAAACTACAAATCAATTTAAATGAATTAGGAGAATTAATTGATTTAAATATAGATACTTTAAAAGAAATGTATCCTGAGCTACATCAAAACAGTGATAAAATTAAGAAGGTAATAATAGAAGAAAAAGATAAATTTGAGAAGACTCTTGAGCGTGGAGAAAGAGAATTCAACAAGATAGTAAATAGAATGAAAAATGAAGGACAAGACACAATTTCAGGACAAGACCTATTTACATTATATGAAACTTATGGATTTCCACCAGAGGTTACTCAAGATTTAGCAAGGGAAGCAGGATTAAAAGTAGACACAACAGAATTTGACAAACTATTCAAAGAGCACCAAGAAAAATCTAGAATGGGTAGTGAGCAAAAATTCAAGGGTGGACTTGCCGGAACAGGTGAACAAGAAGTAAGATACCACACAGCAACACACTTACTAAATGCAGCATTAAAAGTAATACTTGGAAAAGATGTACATCAAAAAGGCTCAAACATAACACCAGAAAGAATGAGATTCGACTTCAGCTGTGACCACAAGCTTACAGATGAGGAAAAGAAGAAAGTAGAAGATTTAGTAAATGAATGGATAGCACAAGGCTTAGATGTAAAATGCGAAGAAATGAAGAAAGATGATGCAATAAAATCTGGAGCAGAATGCATGTTCATAGAAAAATATCCAGACATAGTTACAGTTTACTCAATTGGAAATGATAAAGAAACAGTATCAAAAGAACTATGCGGAGGACCTCACGTAAAGAACACTTCAGAATTAGGACACTTTAAAATAAAGAAAGAAGAAGCAAGCTCAGCCGGAGTAAGAAGAATAAAGGCAATACTTGAATAACAATTTCGCCCAATAGGGACGCCCCTTTTTGGGCGAAATGTTATAAAAGACTCGGAAAAATTTATAATCAATATGTAACGCCCCCAAAAGGGCGTCCCTATTGGGCGAAAAAGGAGAAGAGTATGGAAGATTGTATTTTTTGTAAAATTATTAAAGGAGAAATTCCTTCAACAAAAGTATATGAAGATGGAAATGTGCTAGCATTTAAGGATATAAATCCAGCAGCACCAATTCATATTTTAGTTGTACCAAAGCAACATATTGAAAATGTGCTAGAAATAAATGAAGAAAATAAAGAAATTGCAGCTAATATATTTTTAGCAATAAACAAAATTGCCAAACAACTAGGAATAGACCAAAATGGATTTAGAGTTATAACAAACTGTGGAAAAGATGCAGGACAAGAAGTTATGCATTTGCATTTTCATATATTAGCAGGTGGAAAAATGGGGCCAAAGATTGTTTAGTTATTGTAATAAAAATGACAAAAAGAAATTAATAGAATGGCGATATAAAAAGTAGATATAGATAAATTTAGAAAATAAGACAAAATTATAGGCAAAAAGGATAAAATATGGTATAATAAATGTAATATGATTTTATACTATAGGAGGAAGAGATGAGCGAAGGAAAATATGGAAAAATATTAACTATAATATTAGGAATTGTTGTAATAGCTGTTTTAATTTTATTAGGATTTTTAGGGTATGATGTATATAGAAAAAAGACAACAGATAGAGATACTTCAAAAGCACTTGATGATTTTGATACAAACTTAAATTTGATAGGAAGTAATACTGTAGAAAATGTTGAAATTCCAAATATAGACACAAAACCAGCAGAGAATACAACAACTACAAATACTACAACCGGAGGAAATTCTTCTAGCAACAATACGAAAAAGGTACAATATAAAGGTTATAATGTAGAAGGTAAAATTGCAATTCCTGCAATTAAACTTGAGTATCCAATATTAGAAAAAACAACCCCATCATCAATAGAAGCTGCAGTTGCAATTTTATATAGTGCTAATGGCTTAAATCAACCTGGAAATACAGTTATATCAGGTCACAACTACAGAAATGGTTCTTTCTTTGGTAATAATGATAAATTAAAATTAGGAGATAAAGTGTATATTACAGATAATTCTGGTACAAAATTAAAATATAATATTTATAACATTTATGAAACATCTCCTGATGATGGCGACTTTATAATGAGAGAAACAAATGGAAAAAGAGAAATTTCGCTACAAACATGTACAGATAACTCAAAAGGAAGACTTATAATTTGGGCTGTAGAAGAATAAAGTGGTAATTTATTAAAATAAAAATAAGAAATTTTAAAAAAATAACAATTAATTGTTGACAAACATATACTTTATGAGGTAAAATAGATACTGCATTTGGTTATTGCAATTAAATGCAGTATTCAATGGTGGATTTAGCGTAGTTGGTTAACGCGCCAGTTTGTGGCACTGGAGACCGTGGGTTCGAGTCCCACATTCCACCCCATATAAAATAATATATTGGGCTGTAGCCAAGCGGTAAGGCACATGACTTTGACTCATGCATGCGCTAGTTCGAATCTAGCCAGCCCAACCAAGCAAACAAAAAACAAACTTTTACGTCTTTCTATTGAGACTGTAAGGGTTTGTTTTTTATAAGAAAACAAGAAGATAGCAATTTATGTAAGAGATTTACTGTTTATTGTATAAATCAAGAAAATATGCTAATGATCATATTGCGAATTGTTAAAAATAATTAATTTTTTCGGAATGAAACTATATAATGAAATCATTATTGTTAAATTATTTGTTTTATGATAAAATAAATAAGCATACAATTTATGTGTTGGAACATATCCACGAATTATATTATAGACCCAATTTTATATTGGTTATTGTATGTAAAAAATTAAGAGAGCAATTGTGCTCTCTTATGATGTTAATTAGAAGGAGAAATTAAATGTGGAATAGTTATTTCTTTCAAATACAGAGCAAGTATAGCATGAGAGTGAGTTTTAAAAATCCATTAGTTATACGATTAGATGGAAAAGATGTTACAAAAAATAAAAAATATGATTTGCTGAACAATTATGAAGGAAATTTTAGAAATACTTTAGAGAAAACAGCTGAATTTTTTACTAAAAAATATAAATGTTTAGCAATATTGGGATCAGATGAAATAAGTTTTATTTTTACAGATCCACTAGTGGTAATAAGTGATTTAGATAAAGAAAAGTGGAATACATCAAATGAAATAATATCAGTATTTTCACAGTACTTTTTTGATTATTTTAACGAACATAATAAGCAATCTAAAGTGTTTTGGCATGGCAAGTGCTTTTCTATAAGAAATGAAAAAATAAATTCATATATAAAATTCAGGTCAAGCATAATAAAAAATGTAATGACAACATATTTTTTATCAAAGTATAATATAAAAATGGGAAAAGAAAAACAAGAAAAAAGAGAAATTGAATGCAAAAAATTACAAGGCTATGAGGTACTAGAAGACATACAAAATGGTGTTTTATATTTAGAAGGAGATAGAATTGATATAATTGAATTTTATAAAGGAAATATAAAGAAAGTAAAAAGCACAGAACATAAAAGCAGTGATTTGTATATAGATTTAACTAATTTTTAAATGGTAAAAGCTAAGTGGTTATAAAATACTACTTAGCTTTTTAAGTATTTCGCCCAAAATACCCCGTCCCTAATGGGCGAAAAGGTGAATGAGCGAGAAAATTATGGATTAGTTTCTATTAGCAGCAGCCGTTATTTCCGCCACAGCAACAACATAATACTATTAATATAATGAAGATCCATATACAGTTATTTCCTCCGAAACAACCACATCCGCAATTGTTTCCACAACATCTACTATTATCTGGCATACAATTCACCCCCTTATATAAGTAAGTCTTTTGCTAATTTAATGTCTAGCAGCAAGAAGATCTGTTGCATCCGCAACCACAACCACAGCAGAAAAGCAATAAGAATAAAATTATGAACCAAAGAAGTTCACTATTGCAACCGCAATTTCCCATTATAATTACCTCCTTTAAAAAGATAATGATTTCTAAATCTTTCGTATGGTATATATTATTCAAACTGAAAATATGTGTTACAAGGAAGTTTGAAAAAACATTAAAAGAAATTGAAAAAAGGCTATACAAAAAAATAGAATTAATGATATAATCTACAATGAAAATAGACGAATGAAAAAGAGTTATAAGATTACAAAAATAATTACAATTAAATTGTACTTTGAAGAAGGGGTATACAATGGGAAAAATAGTTTTATTAGATGACTCAACAATAAATAAAATAGCTGCAGGTGAGGTTATTGAAAGGCCTGCATCTGTTGTAAAAGAGGTAATGGAAAACTCGATTGATGCTGGAGCAACAGCAATAACTGTAGAAATTAGAAATGGTGGAATTTCGTATATTAGGGTAACTGATAATGGAAAGGGAATAATGCAAGATGACCTAGAAATTGCTTTTGAAAGACATGCAACTAGTAAGCTAAGAAGTGCCGAAGATTTAGACGATATTAAGTCTATGGGATTTAGAGGTGAGGCTTTGGCAAGTATTGCGTCAATTGCAAAAGTTACTTTAGATTCTAAAACGGCTGATAGCTATACTGGATATGAAGTTGTTGTTGAAGGTGGAAAAATATTAAGCAAAGAAGAAGCAGGCTGTGCAAATGGTACAAGCATTACAATAGAGAATTTATTTTATAATACACCAGTAAGATATAAGTTTTTGAAAAAAGATTTTACAGAGTCAGGTTATATTGAAGATGTTGTAACAAGAATTGCACTTGTACATCCAGAAATTGCAGTAAAGTTAATTAACACAGGTAAAACAGTTATACAAACATCTGGCAATGGTGAAATTAAGCCTGTAATTTACAATATTTATGGAAAAGAAATTGCAGATAACTTGATAGATATAGACTATACATATGATGACATAATTGTTAAAGGTGTTATTGGTAAGCCAGTAATTTCAAGGTCTAATAGAAGTAATCAATTATTTTTTGTAAATAATAGATTTGTTAAGGACAAGGCTTTATCTGGTGCTGCGGAGCAAGCCTTTAAAGGATTTGTTACAATTGGAAAGCATGGATTTTTAGTATTAAACATTGATATGGATCCTAGAAAGGTTGATGTGAATGTTCACCCTGCTAAATTAGAAGTTAGATTCCAAGAAGAAACAAAAATATTTAAGGCTATATATCATGCAATTAGAGAAGGATTATTAAAAGGAGACTTAGTTGCAGATACAGAAAACATAGATAAGATTGATGAAGAAAAAACAAAGTATAGCACAGAAAATATAGATTTAAATCCTAAAATTGAAAACACGGGAAGTTCAATATTTAGAGACATGGCTGCAAAAAGTGCATTTAATAATTCATTTACACAAGATGTGAAACAACTAAATACATTAGCAACCGATTTAAAGGCAACAACTTCAACTGAAAATACTTCTTCTTCACCAAACACAGCATGGCAAAAAAATGATGAGAGTATTGATGAGAAAGAAAAGAAAAGCGAGCAGACATTTGAAGATGTTATGGCTAAACTAAATAGAATGCAAAATGTAATATCTGCCGTAAAAGAAGATGGAGAAAAATATGATAGCGAAGTAGCCGATACACAAAATAATGAAAAAATAGAGAGTAAAACTAATCAATACAATGAAGAAAGTTCACAAGAGCTAACTAATGTAGAAAATAAACAACAAGAAGATTTTGCAACCGAAGAAGCGACACCAGTTGATGAGAATAGTAATTGCTTTCAAACTAGTACTACTGAACTTCCTCAAATTGAGAACCAACCATCTCAAAGCTACAATGTAAATGATTCTAAATTTATGGAGATGTATGAGAAAACATTTGGAATATCTGTAAAAAAAGAAGAAAATGAAGAAGATAAAATAGATGTATCTCAAGAATTTAAACCAATGACTGCGGAAGATAATGTATCTGTATTTGAAGGAGAGTCTAGCTATGCTACGAAACCGGTATACAAATATATAGGAATTGCTTTTAATACATACATAATTATAGAAATGAAATCAGATTTATATATAATAGATCAGCACGCAGCACATGAGAGAATTATGTATGAAAAAATAAGACAAAACTACTACAATAATGACACAAAAGATTCGCAATTAATGTTGCTACCAGATATTATAACATTAACACACAAAGAAATGGGAATATATAGAGATAACAAAGAATTATTCCAAAGAGCAGGATTTATGGTAGAGGAGTTTGGAGAAAATACAGTCAAATTAAGTGGCGTTCCAGATGTATTGTTAGACCTAGAAACTAAGGAATTGTTCTTAGAAACATTAGACGAAATAAATACAGTTGCAAGAACTGCAAAACAAGAAATTGAAGAAAAATTTATTGCAACAGTTGCATGTAAGGCGGCAGTAAAAGCACACATGGTATTGGAAAGACAAGAAGTAATTCAATTATTAGATAAACTATTACAATTACCAAATCCATTTACATGCCCACATGGCAGACCAACTGCAATAAAGATGACTAGAAATGACATTGAAAAGAAATTTTCAAGAAGATAAAATTTATAATTTTGTTGTATTAAACATTATTTTAAATACAACTTTGAATAAGGAAAGGAACAGAAAAAATGGATAAATTATTTATATTATTATTTATACTAGTTGCAAATATAGTATCAATACTCTTAATATATCATTCATTAGATAAAAATATAGAAAAAACAAAAAGACTTCTATATACAATGATTGCGATGGGAGTTGTATACATAATTGTGCTAATAGTATATTTCTTTAGCTCTATAGGAATAGATAAAAGGATTGTAACACAGGCAAAACAAACGATTGTATTTACATTTGTTCCAGTAAACTCAATAATAGTAATTCCTTTCATGTTAAGATCATTTAATAAGAGAAAGGATAGAGAAATAACAGGAGAGCAATTAAATAAAAGAGCAGTTGTAATGTTTATAATAGCTGTGGTTATTGTTGTTAGCGAATTTTTCTATTTTAGAAATATAGAAAAAGGAATAGGAAGAATAATGGAACAACAAGAAGCGGCTAGTAATACAGCAAATACTACTGTTGAAAACTTAACTGTAGAAAATAAAATTTCTAACAATGTAGTAGTTGAAAACTCAATTTCAAATACAGAAAACCAAGTTACAAATGATGTAGTTAGTAAAAATATGACTACAAAATAAAATATTTACAAGGACGAAAAAATTATGCAGAAAGTTATTGTTATTTGTGGCCCTACTGCGAGCGGAAAAACAGCTCTTTCCATTGAACTTGCTAAAAAAATTGGAGGAGAAGTTGTGTCTGCAGACTCTATGCAGATTTATGATGAAATGAGCATTGGAACCGCTAAACCTGATGCAGAGGAGATGCAGGGAATTAAGCACTATTTGGTCGGAAATATTGAGCCAACTAGAAGATATAGTGTATCTGATTATAAAAGTGATGCTACTAAGGCATTGGAAGAAATAATTGAAAAAAACAAAACTCCAATAGTCGTTGGGGGAACAGGACTGTATGTTAATTCTTTAATATATGGAATCGATTATCCAGAAGTTGAAACTGATTTAGAATACAGAAAAGAACTAGAAAAATTAGCAGAACAAAAGGGACTCGGATATTTATATGAAGAAGCAAAAAAGATTGACCCAGAAGCGGTAAAGAATATTAGTGTAAATGATAAAAAAAGAATAATAAGAATATTGGAAATATATAAAGAAACAGGAAAAACAAAGACTCAGCTAGAAATTGAATCTAGAAAAAATGGAGTTCCATATGATTATAGAGTGTTTGCTATAAATATGCCTAGAGAAATTTTATATGATAGAATTAATAGAAGAGTAGATATAATGCTTGAAAAAGGGCTAATAGAAGAAGTTAAGCAATTGTATAAAAAGTATGGAGATGAGCTTCGTACATCTGTACAAGGAATAGGTTACAAAGAAGTAATAGATTATTTGAATGGAATGTACTCTAAAGAAGAAATGATTGAAAAAATAAAGATGGAAACACGTAGATATGCTAAAAGACAATTAACGTGGTTTAGAAAAATACCAAATATAATTTGGATTGACGGATTAGGAAATGTTCAAGATAATGTTAATCTTATTTTGAAAGAGGCAGAGCTAAACGAAAACTAAATTAATTTAGTAGGTTTTGAATAACACAGATTCTATGTAGAATTTAATAGAAAGGTGATAAACTTTGGAGAAAAAAATTAGAAAAGGAAGAGTATTTGCGGTAGTTTTAATACTTGCACTTGTATTTATATACGCGGTATATTTGGTTGCTAAACTTGTACAAAATCCTACAAATACCTTCATGGTTACAAACGGAAAAATATCACAAGAGGAAAGTGATATTGGCTACATTATAAGAGAGGAAACTGTTGTAAAAGGACAAAATTATAAAAATGGAATGGTAAAAATAAAAAACGAAGGTGAAAAAGTTGCAAAAGGAGATTCTGTTTTTAGATACTATTCATCAGGAGAAGAAGAATTAAAAAATAAGATTGCTGAATTAGATGTAGAAATACAATCTCTAATGCAAAACGAAAAAAGCAGTTTTCCAAGTGATGTAAAGTTATTAGAAAGCCAAATTGAGAAGGAACTTGACTCGATTTATGGAGTAAATAATGCTCAGAAAATTCAAGAATATAAGAAAAATATAAACTCATACATAACAAAGAAAGCTAAAATATCTAGCCCATCTAATTCTCGTTTGAAAGAATTACTAAGCCAAAGAGAAGAATATGAAAATAGATTAACATCAGATTCTGAAAATGTAAATGCACCAGAGAGTGGAATTGTTTCTTATAGAGTAGATGGATTAGAGAGTGTTTTAACAACAGAGGACTTTACTAAATTTAATAAAAGCTTTTTACAAGATTTGAAATTAAAGACTGGACAAACTGTTGCAAGCAATGAAGAAGTTGGAAAAATAATAAATAATTATCAATGTTACATTGTTTTTAATTCTAACACAAATGAGGCAAAAAACTCGAAAGTGGGAGATACAATCAAAATAAGAGTGCAAAATTCTGATACTTTAAAAGCTAGTGTGGAAAATATTATAGATGAAGATGATGAGTCTAAAACAATTACTGTAAAAATTACAAATGATGTTGAAAAACTAATTGCATATAGAAAAATATCTTTTGATATAATTTGGTGGGATGCAGAAGGCTTTAGAATTCCAAATGAAGCAATAAAAGAAGAAAATGGCTTATCATATGTTGTAAGAAATAGAAATGGTTATTACAATAAAATGCTAGTGAAAATATTAAAACAAAATGACGAATATTGTATAGTTAGACAGTATAAAACAGAAGAATTAGAAGAACTTGGGTTTAATAGTTCGCAAATATATAGCATGAGGAATATAGCGCTTTATGATGAAATTGTACTAAACCCGACTAATGAACAAATGTTACAATAATGTTACAGAATATTAAATTAAAATTACAATATTAAAAATACTATTGACAATAAAGCTAAAAAGATAGATACTATAGCTAGTAATTTTTACAAAGGACGATGAAATTTTAGGAGGTTTATAATGTCAGGAGCTATAATGAATAAAATCTGGGGAGCATTTGGAATGGATGCAAATGAAGAAGAGGAAGAAGATTACGTAGAAAATAACGAAGAGATGGAAGAAGAAGAGGAAAATAATAAAGAAAATAAATTATGGGGAAGACGTAACAACAAAGTTGTAGCAATGCCTCAACCTCAACAAGTGAAAATGGTTATATCACAACCAACAACATTTGAACAATCAGATGAAATTTGTTCTTTCTTAAAAGAAAAAAAATCAGTAATTATTAATCTTGAATATGTAAATAAAGATGTTGCAAGAAGAATAATTGATGTAGTAAGTGGAGCTGTTCATGCTTTAGATGGACACATTCAAAAAGTATCTAATTCTATATTCTTAATTGCACCATACAATTACGAAATAACAAATGAAATGGCAAGAGAAGAAATTAAAAACAAATTATCTGTTTCTTGGTTAAAAAATGCAGGCAATAATTAGACTAAATGTAATTGGGAGGAAGCAAAAATGATTACACCTTTAGAAATTGAAAACAAGAAATTTTCAAAACAAATGATGAATGGATATAGTGTAGAAGAAGTTGATGATTTCTTGGATGAATTAACAGCATGCTACGAAAAATTATACAAAGATAGTAACGAAAATCAAGATAAAATAGCAGAATTAAACGGAAAACTTGAACATTATAAACAAATAGAAGGCACATTAAACAATACACTTATAATGGCTCAATCTACAGCTGAAGATATAAAAAATGTTGCAAAACAACAAGCTGACCAAATAATAAAAGATGCTGAATCTGATGCAAAACAATCATTAGCTTCGTTAGAACAACAAATATTATTAAAGAAAAAAGATTTTGAAGATTTACAAAAACAATTTGACGTATACAAAGCAAAAATGGAGTCTTTATTAATATCACAACTGGAATTAATAAAAGACATAAACAAAGAACAAGATAACTAAAACAAGACATAAAAAGAACGAAAGCAAAAGGTTTGGAAAATTTCCGAATTTTTTGCTTTACTTTTTTATAGCAACAAAAACTTTTTATACCGAAATAATTTGTTTTCTTAAATTCGACATGTTGTGCTTGGTCGGAGCTCCTTCGGACACCTCAAGGCGCACTCCAGTCAAATTTGGCGAAAACGTAAATTATTTCGAGTATTAGAATGTTATTTTTTGAAATTTTAAATGTTAAGTAGATAAGAAATGTTACAGCACTATTAAATGTATGTTACAATTGCATTATAAATATTGACATCTATGAAAAATTAGATAAAATATATGTATAAAGTTACCATTTAATATCTGTTAATATGCAAAATAATGCTGTTGGAGGATACATACATGAGAGTAATAAGTGGAAGTGCTAGAGGCACTGTATTACATTCTATTGAAGACATAAGCACAAGACCAACATTAGACAGGGTTAAAGAGTCACTTTTTAATATAATTCAAAATGATATAGAAGATACTACTGTATTAGATCTATTTGCTGGAAGTGGAGCAATTGGAATAGAATTTCTTAGTAGAAGAGCAAAACAGGTTTATTTCTGTGATAAATCAAGTAAAGCTGTTGCTATGATTGAGAAAAATCTAGAAAAAACAAAACTAAAAGAAAAAGCAATAGTATATAACAAAGATTATATAGATTGCATTAATACAGTTAAAAATATCAAATTCGATATTATATTTTTAGATCCACCATACAAGGAAGAATTTGCACTTGATGCTATAGAAAAAATAAGTAATTTACAATTATTAAAAGATGATGGAATAATTATAATTGAAACAGATGAGCCAGAAAGAGATATAAATAGAATAAATAATATGAATATTAATTACAAAATATACGATTTAAGAAAGTATGGGAGAGTATCATTAATATTTCTTAAATGAAAGGGGAAAACATGGAGATATTTACCTTGTTAGAAACAATTGAAGATATGCTAGAAAATAGTAAGGAAGTGCCTTTTACCCACAAAGCTATTATAGACAAAGAAGAAGTGTTAGACATAATAAAAGAAATTAGATTAAAATTACCAGAGGAATTGAAACAAGCAAAGGTAATTAAAGAAGAGCATGACAGAATAATAAGCAAAGCCAATGAAGAAGCTAGTGAAATAGTAAAAAAAGTAACATTAAATACAAACTATCGCTCTACGGAGCGAATTGTCAATTTGGCGGAGCGTGTCATCGGCAATAATGAGGTACGCTTTGTGAAAAATATGAAGGGCATCGGGGAAGCCGGTGATAAGGTGACGTTTTTTCTGGCGGAGG
>ENA-ORNP01001620-ORNP01001620.1-human-gut-metagenome-genome-assembly--contig:-NODE-1620-length-22126-cov-28.989171_pt1 | contig 22126 bp, 16 predicted proteins | sample MGYA00242119_ERZ509030 | MGnify/ENA primary metagenome ERZ509030 (study PRJEB26280, sample SAMEA2338708) | human gut metagenome | biome: human gut; feature: human-associated habitat; material: faeces... | reverse complement strand
AGGGATCGACTAGAGATTTACTTCGGCAAACCGGAATTCACTATGTCATTTGAGCGAAATACACTGATCCGGTGACCTCTGCGGTAGCGCTTCTGCATCTGGGGGAAGGAAGCGGAACCGTGACGGAGACACTTTACAAGGCAAAACAGCAGTTTAATTTCAGTGATACTCCGGGAGAAGGTTCTGTGGTTAATGTACGGTATACGTTTGCGGCAGACGCCTCTTTCATAGATATCCCCATGGTAATGGCAGAGGAGACACAGCATCTGTGGTTTTTATCCTTCGGGGATCTGAGCAACAGTGGTGATCCGGACAAAACCTATGGACCGTTAGAGGGAGATATCTGCACACGGAATGTGTATGCGGAATATGAAATTAGTGATGCCGGGCAGTATCCATTCCCGGAAGGCAGTTATATCGGAGAAGACAACATCGGAGAAAGACAGCATATTCAGGTGTCTTCCTATGGAATCTATCTGATGGATGAGCAGGATAATTCATTTGGCTGTATTCATGCAGAGCGGATTCCGGCGAAGGTTCCCGCGGATGTGACTTGTGTGCCGATAGCATACCGGACTTCAGAATCAGGAGTCTATAATGGGTATCGGGCGGACCGGGGACTGACGGATAATAGCGATATTAAGGTCTATTACCTGACAGATCCCGATGAGTCGCATTTTGGATCGGATGCCTGGATGCCTACGGTGTTACGGGAATACGACTTGGACACAGGTACTATAACCGACAGGGCACTTCCGGAGAATTTGCAGATTGGGAATGGATTGTGGGTAGGTGAAGGCTACTACTATATAGAAAATAGCAGCAATCCGGCGATCACAATCCGACTGCCGTTGACCGGGGTTGACAGCTTGTATGGAAGCTATGCTGCCGCACGGGGAGCCGATACTCTGGCTTATCCGGGAGTCGTGTTTGATGTGTCGAATCGAACGGAGGATGAGACCTTTGCCCTGCTGGATCTGGATGGCGACGGGATATCGGAGAAAATCTCGATACATCCTGCGGAACCGGTAAAGGGATATTCTCTGGAGGAATATACGAAATATGTGAATATGGGATTAAGTGAAATGAATTGCTTTGACCTGAGAGATGCAGTGCTGGAAGTAAACGGTCAGGCGACAGAGATTTATACGGAGAATATGAGCAATTCTATCTTCGCATTCAGCCCGGATGGGGAACAGATTCTGATCGCATTGTATGAAGATGGTCCCAGTGCGGATCCATTGACCAGGCTCTATCATTATGAAAATGGGAAACTGGTGGAGACCGGACAGATAAAACAGGATATTCGACGCATTCAAATCTCGCACGGGCAGATGCAGGTCCACGAACCCTATAACGTAATGACGATAGATTCTATCGAGAGAATCTATTATGTGACGAAAAACGGACATCTTCAGGAAGTGTCACAGGAGGAGTACTGGTTGAGTGGCTATGCAGAGGTGGAACTTCTGCAGGATATGACTCTGTACCGTACACCAAATGGTGAGACCTTCATACTGCCGGCAGGAAGCAAGGTACGCATGACGAAGCTGGATGCAACGCAGAACTGGATCTGCCTGCAGACGGAAGACAATACGCTGGGGTGGTTCCGTCTGGAAGCCGGTATCAACTATGATGATTATTTTGGCGGATTAAATCACGCCGATTAAAAAGGGAGGGTTCATATGATACAGCAGTTGAAATTCAGTTCGGTGGAAAATGTACTGGCCGTGTTATTCGTAGTAGTAATCCTGGGATATTTATTATATCTGCTCGATCGGAGCCTTCAGAATAAACAGAGAGGCAAACACACCGTGGGCAGGGCAACAGTCGTCAGCAAAGAGCAGTCCACAGCGGTGGGGCAGCCGGTATACCTGGCAGATGGTATGGTAAATTCCGGGATAACGGAGACAGAAAATGTCAAGAGTGTTATCTTTGAAAATCTGGAGAAACCGGGAGAACGGATCACGCTGGAAGTCTCTAACAGAATTTACAGAGAATTGCAGGAAGGTGACAGCGGACGCCTCTGCTACCGGGGTGGAAAATTAATAAGCTTCGGAGCGTTACAGAACAGGGATGACAGAGAGAGGAGCTTCCGCAGATAGGGAAGCAGAGAGCACAGGAGGGACTTTATGATGGAAGGCATCTATCGTTTGTTTGACAGTATATGGCGTCTCAGTCTGGTGGGAAGCTATTGTATTTTGTTGGTGATACTGGCCAGATTTTTACTGAAAAAAGCCCCGAAATGGTGTTCCTATCTGCTGTGGGGAATCGTATTTGTGCGGTTATGTTGTCCGGTGCTGCCGGGGACCAGGATCAGCCTGATTCCAGAGAGACTGCTGACAGTGGGGACGGCGACAACCTCTGCACAGTTGACTGCCGGGAACAGTGCCGGATCAGTTGACAATGAGGGAGTTTATAATGGCATCCTCCTTGGAGACAATACTGTGGATGTCGTGCTGTCCGGGGCGGATAATACGGAAAATCCTATTTCCGGGTCTTTAGAAGCCGCCGGAAATAGGGAAGGTTCTGCACCGGCACTGGGACAGGATGGAAACGTAGAAGGTATGAATGAAATTGGAGATGACGGTGTCGGCGGAATACAGGCACCGGGTAATGTTACGAATGCCTTGGATGATGGTTACCCGGTGGATAACCGGTATAATGCGGATGGATCTTTGCAAACTTTCCGTGACCTTTCGATCGTATGGCTGCTAGGAATGGCGGGATTTATGGGTTATCATGCCTTTTCCTACCTGCGTATGCGTAACCGGATTCACCGACCTGACAGCGGTGTCAGACAGGTAGAACCGGGAATCTGCGAGATCGATGGAGGACATCTTTCCTTCGTCATGGGGTTGGTCCATCCGGTGATCTATCTCTCTTCGGGTCTGGATCCGGAGAGCAGAAACATTGTGCTGTGCCACGAGAGAGTGCATTTGCAGCGCAGGGATTATCTTTTCAAACCGGCAGCTCTGCTGATTTGCTGTGTGCACTGGTTCAACCCACTGGTGTGGCTGGCATTTTATTTGATGAATATGGACTGCGAGATGTCCTGTGATGAAAAAGTTGTGAAGCTTCTCGGTGAAGAGAGCAAGAAAATTTATTCCTATACATTGTTGGAAGAGGCTTCCGGTGGGGAATGGAAACGCTATCGGGGCGGTTCCATCTGCGCACTGCTTTCTTTTGGAGAAGATCATGTGAAGAATCGTATCCGGCACGTGTTGGACTACCGCAAGCCGCCGTTCTGGATGCTGGTTGGTGCGGTGGCGGTGCTTGTGATATTGGTGGTATGCCTGTGTAGCAACCCTGGCGGTGGAACAGATGCAGTAAATGCGGATAATGATACGGAGACTGGGGCGGATGCGACAGACATGACAGGAACGTCGGATGAAACAGCGGAAGGGGATTTAACGGCGGGTGAAGTGGACTATGAGGCTGCCAAAACGGAATGGCTGACGGTATTTGAGCAGGGTATCCACAGCAGGGAAGAGTTCAGTGGCCTGTTTGATGTGTCTGCCTTGGAGGATACCCGGTCTTTTGCCGGACAGGACGGCATCCAGTATCTTGGCTACGATGGTGTCGCGGCGCGGAAACTGCATCAGCGGATTTTAGACGGAGATGCCGTTGCCCATGAGACCTACAAGGATCCGGTGAAGGCTGCGGAAGCTCTGCTGAATCTACAGGGTGGCAGCGGGGAAATGACGGAACTGCTCTATGAAGCCGGGAGGCAGTATTTATTTTTCCAAAAGGATTCCACAAGACCCGGCGAAGGCTCTGTGGCAAACGTACATTATATTTTCACTGATGGATCCGGTATCGATATTCCCATGGTATTTGCGGAGGAGAGCAGTCAGATCTGGATGCTCTCCATGGGAGACATCGACAGTAAAGGCCGGCATTCTACCGGTCCTCTGGACGGAGAAAATCAGGCCAGAGTGGTCTATGCGGAATACGGACCCAGGGATGAAAATTGGGCTACCGTGGCAGAACTGTCGAAAAAATGGGTGTATGTAAAGGTATCCCCCGGATCTTTTGCGGATGTTGCTGCTACTTATCAGGTCTCCAGCTACGGTATTTATGCGGCCACCGGGGACGACGCCGGACTAAATTGTATGGTTCCGGGATATATAGCGCCGGGATGTGCGGCAGAGGGACGTTCCACGGTTTACCAGAATGTGGGAAATTATTATACGTCTGACAGTTATAGGCAGGAGATGGCTTATCTGAAGCAACAGGATAGTGTCCGATTGTACTATTTTGCAGCTTCTGATTATCAGGATGGAGATCTGGAAATCTGGATCGACACGATCAGAGAATATGATACTTCGGGACAGACCGGAGAAAACGGGGTCACGGACTGGAAGCTGCCGTCGGAGGCGCAGGATTTCTTCGCAGACATGCTTACTGCGGAAGACGGTTATTGGATCCTGAGTCAGAGCAGCGGAACCGCCCAGATGAAACTTCCGCTTCTGTCCAACCAGCCGGTCTGGAATGGGAAGGTGGCGGCAGATCTGACGACAGAGGAAGCGGATGCTTATGCAGCAGCACAGAGACGGGATATTATGACGAATGTGGGAGTCGTATTCGATCTGTCTGAGCGCGCGGCACAGGAGACCTATGCTCTGCTTGATCTGGACGGAGACGGAACCGCAGAGAAGCTTCTGTTGCGTTCGAGAATGGCACAGGCAGTAAACGAAGTGGATCATTCGCCGCTGGATCAATATATATTTGCGGTGAATACCATGCGAGGCGAGACGCGGACGGCACAGAATCTGGGAAACAGCATTTACGCCTTCACTCCGGATGGCAGACAGATATTGCTGGCACTGATGCGTAGGGACGAGTTCGGACAGTGTGAGAGTTTCCTGTTCAGCTATGAGAACGGGGAATTACAGGAGGTAGGAAGCTTCGCGCAGGATATCCGGGAGATCTGGGTGGAAAACGGCCAGATCATCACCAACCAGCCCTATGATTATACGTTACAGAAGGAAAATCTGCGGATTGTGTACCGGATCGGAAGTGATGGAAGGCTGGCGGAGATCCCCACAGACCGCTATGATCTGCCGGAGCAGGCGGTCCTGCACGGACTCAATAAGGATCTGGAAGTCTGCCGGACTCCGGATGCCGGCAGCGAACGCTTTACCATCAACGCAGATCACGGAGTCTATTTCCTTTATCTGGATGCCGGCAGACAGTGGCTCTGCGTGGAGACCGAGAATGGTGTCACCGGGTGGCTTAAGCTGGCGGATTACACTGCCGAGGAGGCTTGGGCGACTTTTAATGACTTGATGCCATATGGTGGGTGATAAAACTTATACTGGAAACAATTGATAAAAATAAAAAAAGTTTCCAGTATAAGAGAAACTTTTACCTTAGCAGATAAAAAATAGGCATTGACAGAAATGGTTTACATGCTGTAACATAAAAGTGTTACAGCATGTAAACCATTTTGCGTTATAGGACATAATAGATACAGCAGGAACAGAAAGTGAGGAATTACAATGTCGGAATATACCATGGGAGCTGTGGAGATGCGTTTTGCGGAGATCATCTGGGAGCATGAGCCGGTCTCTTCCGGGGAACTGGTAAAACTATGCGAGCAGGAGTTAAACTGGAAGAAATCCACAACTTATACAGTCCTGCGGCGCCTCTGCCAGAAGGGGATTTTTACCAGTGAGAACGGGACTGTCACCTCACTGATGTCGAGGCAGATGTTTCAAGCGAGACAGAGTGAAGAGATCATCGAGGAATCTTTCGCAGGATCTCTGCCGGATTTCGTAGCGGCATTTACTTCCCGGAAGAAGCTGTCTAAGAAAGAGATCAAAGAGCTGAAGAAAATAATAGAAAATAACGGGGGAGCAAAGGAGTGACAGGGATGGCAATGATGCAGATACTGTTCAGAATGAGTATTCAGGGAAGTATCATCATAGGAATCATATTGCTCCTCAGAATGGTATTTAGAGGACTGCGGATCTCTTACCGGTATTGTGTGCTGTTGTGGGGAATCGCCTTTTTCTATCTTATATTTCCCTGGAAGATCGAGAATGAGCATGGATTTTGGTGGGCACAGCCGGAGTCGATGGTAGTGGCGGTGAGCGCGGATGGACCGACAGTGGTGACGGGACTGGGGACGAGCATCGTGCCGGGGCAGAATACCTTACCGGAGAAGGGCACTATGACAGGGCAGAGTACTCTGCCGGAGAATAATGCTGTGCATGGACAGACAACTGTAGGAACGGATGTAACGATAGAACAGAGTACGAATCGCGGATCGGAATCGAGCGCACTTCCGGCACCGGATGTACAGTCCACCGGCACGGCAGCCGCATTTTTCGCATCGGCTACCTTTTTGCGGGTAATATTTGCAGTTGAATGCCTGTGGCTGGCAGGAATCCCCTGCTTTCTCGCGTATTTTATTTTTTCGTATATAAGAATGAAACGCCGTCTGGCGGAATGTCTCCCCGGAGAGGAGGGCGTACGTTACGTGGACGGGATCCGTACACCGATGGTATTCGGGATCCTGCGACCGCAGATTTATCTGCCGGTGGAGATGAATCCGGAATTCTATGACTGCGTGTTGCAGCATGAGCGGATTCACCTGCGCCGTCTGGATTATCTGTGGAAAATACTGGCATATCTGATCAGCATCGTGCATTGGGTGAACCCGGTGGTATGGCTGGCGTATTATCTGATGTGCTGCGATATGGAAAAAGCCTGCGACGAGGCAGTGACGGAGCAGTTGGAGCCGGAGGGCAGACAGGAATATGCCACCGCACTGTTATACATGGCGGTCGACACGACTGCACGCAGGATCTTCGCGGCACCGGTGTGCTTCGATGAAGGTGACATCAAGGGCAGGATCCGGCATATTTTGAAAGGACGTAAGACCGCTGGGAAGCTTGCAGCGCTGGCAGTGGAGCTGTGTGTCATTGCAGCACTGGTATTGCTCACACAGAAAAGTGTGGTTTCTTCTCAGAAAACAGAGGAAGACTTCACGGAAATGGTGACAACGGAAGAAACAGGACAAGTACAGGAACAGAATCTGCCAACAATTTACATACAGCAGGCAGAGGAACTGCAAGCTCCCAGTCCTTTTCGTATTGAAAACTATTATATCACTGAGCGGGTCACTGCCTATAATCGTTATTATATTGATAATGATGGTATTCTCTGGGGGAGCGGTTATAATGAGAATGGTCAGTTGGGAACAGGCAGTTACGAGACGGATTTTGACAAGGGGCAGTTTGATGATGTGAGGATTGCAGATCATGTGGTTTCCGTAGATGCCGATTGGAATAATAATTTCTGCATTTATCTGACGGAGGATGGAAACCTCTACGGACTGGGATTAAATATGGCAGGACTTTTGTTGGGAAAAGACACTGTGAAGCAGGTATATAGCGACATGGATAACGACAGGGTATGTACCCCCACACTGTTAATGAAAAATGTCAGATACGCCAGAGCCGGCAGGGAAGCCATTATCGTACTCAAGGAAGACGGAACCGTATATTGGTGGGGACAGCTTCGGACGACAAGCAGCACGACCGGAGGGGGATATGATGAATACTGGTCAGTAACAGAGAATCCGTTGAATCTGGTAAAAATGATGTATCTGGAACCACATAAAGTTCTGGATCATTGTATCTATGTAGACATCAATGCGTGGAATGGAGCGGCAATCACGGAAGCCGGAGAATTATATCTTTGGGGATTAAATATCTTTGGCCAGTGCGGCATTTCTAAGAGCGAGAACGTTCATGACTTTGTCAGAGAACCCAAAAAGGTACTGGATAAGGTCAGCATGGTATGGCTGGGCGGAATCCGGCACAACGATGACGCCAGCACCTTTGATGCAGATATCTCTGCTATTCGATATGGATATAATAATTTTGCCTTATTGGAAGATGGTACGTTGTTGGGAGCAGGAGACAAACTTGGCAAGGACTCTGTGACCACAGTGATGGAGGGGGATCTGGATGAGGCAGGATCGCACCTCTGCTCCTTTTCCTTTGTGCCGGTGAAGGCTGTGGTCTATTCCCTGGAGTATAATCGAGAGGTACTGTCAAGGATGCAATGGGGAATGCGAAGGGAAGAAGTACGGGCATTGTGTACCGATGCCGGATTGCAATGCGATGTCGCCAGTGAGAATGCGAGTCTCTATATAGAGAACAGCAAATACTATTGTTATTTTGATGAAAATGGTGGATTAGATAGGATACAGATTCAGGCCGGCAGCAGCCGGGATGGGAGATTCCTTGTCGATAAGACAACGCTGGAGGAATTACAGCGAAACATCGCGGATGCCGATGACACATTGACGCAGGTGAAGTCTGTTGAGGAAGCTTCCTGGGAACGTTGGCAGTATGAGGACGTACAGGAGCAGATTCGATATTACTTTACCGTATATGAAGGTATTGTTACGGTGATAGAAGAGGAACAGATGATCAATGAAGAAGCTATGAATATGTGAAAATTTTAAGCAGTAAGGGAGATTATCATGAAAAAGCAATACAGATTAGCAACATTCGCGCTGTCCGCCTGCCTGTTGACGGGATGCGGTGTCCGGGAGACCAATGCACCGGAGAACAGCGAAGCGGAGAAACAAACCGAAAATATTTCCAATATAGACACTAAAATAGATGAGGCAGAGACATCCGGAGCTCTCACAGAGTCAGAATTCCGGGAAACACCCATTGCACCGAAAGAAATTGCGATAGATTTCACCGGAGTATCGGAATTTCATCCGGAAGGAACGGCGGCGCAGCCCTATTCCCTGGAAGTCCTTTCCGAGACGTATAACAATATTACTTTTGCAGACGAATGGTACAGTGGATTGGAAGACGTTTCGCTTCCCATGATCGGTGTGAACTGGGACTGCTTCTATGATGAGAATTACACCTATCAGTGGGACGATGGGAAACTCAGTATTTTTGACGGCGAGAACTGCCTGTATGTACTGGAATACCCCACAGACACATGGTATGTCAACGGCAACAATGCCCGGCTTGAGAACGGGATCTTCTATGGGGCTTCGGTAATGAACGGCTATGCCCAGCCGGACACCTGTTTTATGTTTGCCTATGATCTGGAAAATGAGAAACTGCTGTGGCGGAGCGCCGATCAGACCTACAACAGCATGAACTTCCTCGTGAAAGGGGACGTGATCTTCTGCGGCTATGGCTTTACCGCAGAGGATGATTATCTCTATCAGTTGGATAAAAATACCGGAGAGGTGATTGATCGCCTGCCTCTGAAAAAGATGCCTGACCTCATGACAGAGAAGGATGACCGGTTGTATGTGCACACCTATAGTTATGATTATGTGATTGGGGTGCAGTAATGTAAAAATGTGTTGCCGTAGCAGGACAACATTAAATAAAGGGGTGCGTTATCAGCACCCCAAAACACTTAAAATTGTCTGTGCGTATACCCGGATTGAAAAATCATTCGGATGATTGATGCAATTTCCGGTTAACTCCAGATAATTTTTTTTATGGACGACAAGCTCGCGGAACATGGAGTGCACCGGAGCCACACAGATACCTTTTAATTCCGCGGCAATCTGATAAAGAACATCCTGTTGCGCGGGAAGTTGATTATGCTGGAAGCCGCGTATCTCCGGATTCGGAATCATAGGAGATACCAGCAGAAATTCACAGTCGGGATGTTCACTCCGAATCGTCTGAATAATGGACAGAATAGCTGTCTTGTAAATTTCAGCAGGTTCCTGCATACTATTCATTCCAAAACCTAATATCACAAGATTCGGATTGCAGGGACATACCAGTTCTTTTGCATTTTCCACGCCCCATTGTACGGTGGAGCCTCCGGCAGCCCGATTCTTTTTTATAATATTACTTTGTGGATAGCGGTGCTGTAAGCTGTTGCTGACAAGCTCTGCCCAGGCGGGCTGATAAGGGGCGTGCCAGAGAGTAACATGATAATCTTCCAAAGTGACCATATCTATTGCAGATTCATTGCAACCGCTGGCTTCCCAGCCAGCAGTAATACTATCTCCATAAAATACTAAATGAAAATCTCCACCATTCTGTAATTTTTGCATACTCTGCGGCAGAAGAGAAGAACTGTCGACTGGAGAAAAACTGTCCCAGACAGTTTTATGTGTATACGTAACGAGTATCTGCCAACGGTATACATCGGAGACGACTTCCATGTAATGTTCTCCATCCGGTAGACGGACCCATGCTGTCTCGGGAACTCCGGTAAAGGGTTTGCAGTAAATGTCACGGGAAAGAATGGGAATGCGCGAATGCTCTGTAAGGATCAGCCTGGAATCTTCCTGTATGTAATCTGTCCCTTCTTCATAAAAGACACTGCCGTCAAAGGATGTGACAGACAAAATATGTTCCGGTTGATAGAGTAACTGACCACCGGCAATGTGCCCTTCAGCATCTTCAGAAAAACAGATCGGCTCCTGATATACGAAATTCCCTTCCCAAATACGTGTCAATATTCCCATAATCATATCTTCCTTTCAAATCGTTCTTTATTACCAATCTTCTGATTTGTATATTTTACAAGAATATTTCCATTACAAAATTGGATTATTTTGTTCTATTTTAAAAAATTACTATACTTTGACCGGTTGTTTTTCCTGTATTATGATAAGAGAGAAAGCATGTCCGGGAGGTGCGTAGAATGAAAATAATACACAGTTTCACAATGCGTGTTCTGATGATTATGGTCTCGCTGTTACTATTGTTTTGTGCGGTCAGTACAATAGCATGGTATCGGAGTTTTACCCAAGAAGCCGTGGAAACAGCAGAAGAACATATGGATACGGTGATTGAAACATTGAATGAAATGTTTGATGAAAAATTGCGGGAGATTGATTATACAACTGCGTTTATTTCAAATAAAGTCCGGACAACGCAGAATGACAGTATTATTCAGTTCCTGACGGCTTCGGAACCGAATATGCAGGTTGCGTCCAGACAGTCGGCACAGAATTATTTATTTAACCGGTGCAATTTTAAGGCGTATTTGAACGGAATGGCAATCTATGGACTGGATGGAAGAACCTGTACCTATGGAATTACGACACCCTATGATGAAGTGGCGGATACGGAATGGTTCGAGAGCATAAAAAACGGGGAGAAAGACGTAGTGTATCTGACACCACGGGCGTATACAGAAAAACAGCCGTCTCCCAAAAACAGCTATGTATTTTCAATTGTTCGTCCTGTATTTTATAGGAGCCGGATCGTGGGAGTTATCAAAGCTGACATCAAGAGCAGCTTGTTGGAGACGATATTTGATATCCGGGAAATGAAAGGATATTCACTTTATGTATTTGACAGAGATACCAAAGAGACTGTGTACAGTCCGGAAGAAACGAATTTCTTAAATGTATCGGATTTCTGTGATTCCATACCGGAAGGAGATGGAACTTTCACAAAAAGACAGGGCGGGGTGACCTGGCTGGTTGTTTATACTACTTCGGAAGTTGCACCGTGGCAAATCGTAGGTGTGGTACAGCAGAGTACAGTTCTCGCCGGTTTTTTGCAGGTTAGGAATCAGATGACGGTTATGGTGATCTTATTTGTCATTGTGTTTGCTTTAATTGCTTTTGTAGTCTCTTATTATCTGACAAAAGATCTTCGCAAACTGACGGGAGCAGTGGAAAAGATTGGTGATGACTGCTTGGAATTGCCGATATCTATTAAACGTAGGGATGAGGTAGGAATTTTATATCAACAGATTCGGACTATGTTGGAGAGAATCAGGGATCTGATTACAAATATTCGCAAGGTGGAGGAAGAAAAGAGAATTTCTGAGATTGAAATGTTGTCCATACAGATCAATCCCCATTTTTTGTATAATACATTGCATACTATAAAGGTGTTATCTATTATGCAGGGGGTAGAGAATATCCAGACAGTTTCAGATGCGTTATCGAGAATGCTTCATTTGAATTTGGATGCTCGGAAATTTATCAGTATTGCCGAGGAGGAAAAATATTTACAGGATTATCTGGATATCCAGCAGTATAGATATGTCGGGAAACTGACCTATAGTATTTCCATTGAAGATTCGGTAAAAGGATGTGTATTGCCCAAACTGCTGATACAGCCAATCGTGGAAAATGCATTGCAGCATGGAATCTCGAAGGAACAGTCGGTAGGTATGGTACAGATCAGGGTATATGGAGAAGAGGAGGAAGTTCATATACTGGTACGGAACAGCGGACCGGAATTTCCACCGGAATTATTGTGCCAGCAGCATTATTGCGGAGGCGCATCGAAACATATCGCCTTGCAGAATATATCGAGACGATTGAATCTGTTATATGGAGAAAAAGCGGAAATGCGGATTGTATCTGGAGAGAATCTGCTGACGTCCGTGGAAATCATTCTTCCCAGGAGCAGTCAGGATGAGGAGGAAAAATACGATGAGAATAATGATTGTAGATGATGATTTTCTTGTAAGGACAAATCTGAAAAGATTGCTTGAGACATCAGAAAAGTGCAGAAATGCAGGATATATGATAATAGCAGAGGCAGCAGATGGGGATCAGGCGTTACATCAGATAGAGATGATAGAGCCGGATGTTATCATATCAGATATTAAAATGCCACAGATGGATGGTCTTGAATTGCAGAAAGAAGTTAAAAGGGAACATCCTGAGATCTCAATGATCATGCTGAGCGGCTACGATGACCTGGATTATGTGCGACAGGCATTAAAAAACGGAGCAATTGATTATATCTTAAAACATGAACTGGATGAAAAGGTATTAGTGCAGGTATTGTCCAGAGCAGAAGAAACGGGGAAGAATTCTGGGAAAGGTGAGGATTCCATTACCGCGGACAATCAGGTGGCACTTCGGAGGAATTTTATGATGAATCTTTTCTCCGGGTGTTATCACAGCGAAGAGGAGATCAGGTTTCGCTCCGGTGTGCTGGGACGAAAAATCGCTATGAAAAATGTATCTGCGGTCATTATAATGGTTCAGCCAAGGAAAGAAAATGTAATTTCTTCCTATCTGCGGGAGTATGCAATTTTAAATATTATTGATGAGATTTTGCAGGATTATCGGATGGGAATCTGCTGTCATGTTTCGGACGAGAAATATGTTTTTATGATGGATTATGATAATATTTATAGTTATCTGGCAAGAAGTGAACTTTTTCGGGAAGTACAGACAAGAATCAGCAGTTGTCTGAAAACCTATCTGAATTTGGAAGTTAGTTTATATGAGGGAGAAGTTGCAGGATCAATACTGAACATCCCGCAATCTTATCTTGGAGCGGAAAAAGTGTACGAAAATCGCTTTTTCCCGGAGGCTGTCGGACCGCAGAAAAACGCAGTCCCATTAGATATATTATCTGTATTTGATGCAGCACGGGAAGGACGGATGGTATCTGCAATCCGCCAGAATAACCGGGAAGGGGCGGAAGTACTGTTGAATGATATATTCAAACAGTTGGGAACAATGCAGCCGACCGTAGATTCTTTACAGAATTTCTTTTTGGATTTATTGAGTACATTGAAACGTGCATGGATTGAGAGAGATATTGATCTGAACAGATTTTTTGATCCTGTGAATCCACAACAGATTTTTCGGAGCTTTAAGAATTTGCAGGAAGCTGAGAAATGGTTTCAGAGTATTATGAAAAATGCTTTTGAAGCTGCACAGAGTCATGCACAAAGCCCCGAATCTCCTTATGTGGAACAGGCAATTGGTATCATTCACAGAAAATATGCGCAGGAGATATCCCAAAGTACCGTTGCGGATGCCATAGGAATCAGTGCTTCTTATCTGAGCAGGTTGTTTAAGGAGGATCTGAATATAGGGTTTTCGGATTTCCTGTGTGCTTACCGGATTGAAAAAGCGAAGGAACTGCTAAAAGAGAACAGGTACAGCAATAAAGAGATCGCACGTATGACCGGATTTCAGGACGATGCGTATTTTGCCAGAATATTTAAACGGTATACAGGGATGACACCGAAGGAATATCGGAAGACAGAGGAATAAAAAGTACAATTTTTTCACAAAAGAATCCAATTTTGATAAGTACTCACTCCACTATAATCAAATCATGAGGAACCACTCAAATATATTTTTACAAGGAGGATTATCATGAAAAAGGGTATAGCATTAGCACTGGCAACTATGATGGTAACATCTCTTGCAGCATGTGGAAACACTCAGGATGCAGTTACATCGGAGAGTACACAGCCCGCAGGAACAGAGACAAAGACGGAGCAGGCAAAAACGGATACAGAGGTGCCTACCGTCACCATGTTGACTTTCACCGACTGGTATAAATCCGGTTGGGAGGCACTGTCAGATTATATTGATCAGAACGCCGATGATTTGGGCTTCCGATTAAAGATTGACATTATCGCAGGAGGCGGCGAAGGTGAAGAACTTGTAAGAGCTAAGTTTGCAACCGGTGATCTCCCGGATCTGTTACAAACCTATGGACCGAAGTGGCTGGATCACAATGCCGGCGTATTGGATCAGATCGTCCCTCTCGAAAATGTAGATATGTCTGAATACAGTCAGGATCAGCTGGAGGAAGGACATTATATTTATAACGGACAGCTTTATGCAGTTCCTATGGATTCCACTTCACTGGTAGGTATTTTCTACAATAAGGATGTATTTGCGGAAGCGGGAATTGAAAAAGCACCCACTACATGGGACGAGTTCCTTGATTGCTGTGAAAAGCTGAAAGCAATCGGTGTGACACCTTTATATTATTCCGGAGCAGATACCTGGACACTGCAGTGTATCACACACTTTGGATTCAACGAAGATGTTGTGGAAAGCGGACTTTCTTATACAGAATTTTGGAATGAAATGAATACGAATAAACGTCATTATTCCGATGCCACAAATTTTAAAGATGCAATCATTATGTCCAAAGAAATGGTAGACAAGGGATATGTTAACAGCAGCTTCCTGTCAGATACCTATGATATGGCACAGACTGCACTGGCAGAAGGTACCGCCGGTATGTATTGCAATGGTACCTGGGTATATGATGAGATCGCCAGCAAGTATCCGGAATCCGCAGACAAGATTGGATCCTTTATCTTACCTTTGTATGAGAAGAATTATACCTGCTCTTCCATGCCCGGTTCCGTTGTTATGACTTCTGCATGCAAGGATCAGGAATTAGGTGAAAAAGTGCTGAATTTCCTGGCTTCTTCTACCGCTCAGCAGATTTATGCTACAGCACAGCCCGGAATCTACCTGAATCAGAAAGTAAGTTGTGAACTTCCGGAAGCATATCAGACTCTTTATGATGAGATGCTGAAAGGAAACAGCATGGAGGTATGGCAGAACGGTAATGTATATGGCTATGGTGATTATCATATCCATGTACAGGATTATCTGGCAGGTGGTATGGATATTGATCAGGTCATCAGCCTGTTAGACAGTGATACCGCAGATAATGCAAAAGCAGCCAATGATCCTAACTGGAATTAGAGCCAGATAACATTGGATGAGAATGGATAACTGGAGTGCTTGCACTCCAGTTATTTTTATAAAACATGGACAATATAAGGAGAAAACTCTTGGGACAGACGAAAAAATTACGAGGACATTTGAAGAGTCCATATGCTTATTATCTTATGCTGCCTGCATTGCTGGTTTATGCACTGCTGTTTGTTTTACCTGCACTGTCAGGTCTGCTGTTATCGTTTTTTAATGTAAAATCTTTCAAATTATCCACGATTACATTTGCAGGACTTGAAAACTATGCAACGGTATTGCGGAATCCTTATTTCAGCATTGCTATCAAGAATACGTTACTGTTTGCAGTGGTAACGACTTTAGGAAAAGTAATCTTCGGAATGGCATTAGCGCTGCTGGTGAATCAACGTTTTCATGGCGTGAACTATATGAGAACAGTTTTCTTCCTTCCGGCGGTACTGAATAACGTTGCTGTGGGACTGGTGTTCCGGTCTATGATGCATCCTTCCGGATTAATCAACCAGACATTGAGTGCGATGGGGCTGGATATGCTAATGCACAACTGGCTTACAGATGCGAAGATTGCCATTTTCTCCTGCGCGTTTGTAGAAATATGGAAATGGACTGGGTACACCATGGTTATTTTCCTGGCAGGACTGCAATCTATTGACAAGACCTATTATGAGGCAGCACAGCTGGATGGCGCGACTTACTGGCAGCAGCTTCGGTCTGTGACAATACCTCTGATCATGCCCGCGTTGAATAATGCGGTCGTTATCAGTGTAGTAGGTGGATTAAAAGTTTTTGATATCGTACAGTCACTGACGAATGGCGGTCCCGGTAATGCGACCAGCGTGTTCGGAACGCTGATTTATTCCTCATTCAGCAGCGGCAGCTATGGACGGGGATGTGCAGCCAGCATGATTCTGACATTCTTTGTATTGCTGATTGCACTGCCGACGAACCGCTTTATCTCCCGTAAGGAGGTGGAAGTATGAGAACGCCTGCAAAAAAGCATACTCACATTCTACGAACTTTGTTTGGCTTTGCATTAAGTCTGTTAATGCTGGTCCCCTTTGCAATGATTGTACTGAATTCTTTTAAAAATAAAAAAGAAGCGGCACAGATGGGACTGGCATTGCCAAAACAGTGGAACATTATTGAAAATTATCGTGCAGTTATGGAGACCGGTGTGGTGCATGCATTCAGAAACAGTTGCATCGTGACATTACTGTCAGTGCTTTTGATTGTTCTGTTTTCTGCATTGGCAGCATTTGTATTACAGAGACGAAATACAAAAGGAAGTCAGAAGATCATTACGTTTTTTGTGATAGGACTTATCATTCCGGGACAGATTATTCCGACTTATATGTTGTGTAATTATCTGCACTTAAAGACATTTATCGGAGCGGCAGCAGTGCTGACAGCAGCCAACCTGCCACTCGGAATTTTTCTGTATATCGGAGCATTGAAGTCGATTCCCAGGGATATTGACGAGGCTGCCATTTTGGACGGCTGTGGTACATGGACATTGTTTTTCCGGGTTATTTTCCAGCTGATGAAACCCATGACGGTGACATTGTTTATATTGACTTTTATGAATATCTGGAATGATTTCGGAACAACTATTTACTTCCTGAATACTTCAGAGAACTACACGTTACCGCTTACGATTTATAATTTTTTCAGTACGCACAGTTCGGATTGGAATCTGGTGTTCACGGATGTTGTGATTGTTTCCCTGCCGGTGATTATTGTATATTTCTGTGCACAGAAACAGATCATGTCTGGAATGACATCCGGTGCAGTAAAGGGGTGACGGTGTGAAAATAGCGTCCGAACAGCAGGAAAAACGACAACAGGCAAAGGACCGATGCAAATATCGCCTACAGGGGGCAGATCCTCACGGGGCGTATCCTACAGGGATTGTAAGGTCTTCATACTGGAAATTTTATAGTGGAGAAGAGGAACTGCCGGTATATGATACGCCGGTTACACATGGGGGACCACAGAGTTTTGTGGTGATTCCGTGGGGCAGTAGAGATTTTACAGCAGAATCACTGGTTCCGGTATGGGACGCAGAGATTCTGCCGGAAAATTTACATATTGCTGCAACAGTGGAGAACCACAAAATTCATTTTGCTGATACAGAGTCTGCCAATTTGATGATTGAGATAAATAAAGGCTATCAGCATCCTCTGGCAATTTTCCGGGCGGAATTTAAGAATATTGATAATCCAGAAGATCCGGAAGTACTGTATTTTGAACCGGGAATTCACAAAATTCGCACGTTGGAGTTGCAAAGCGGACAGACAGTTGTGCTGGCACCGGGAGCGATTCTGACACCGATACAGCCGGATGAAACAGATGAAATACTGGTGGAAAATGATTGGGCAGGAAAAACAAATTATCAGGATCTTATTTCCGCAAATAAGAAGAAAAATATTCGAATCTGTGGTGCGGGAATAATAGACCTGACAGCATTGGATTGGCATGCACGGAGAAGCATGGTTTTCTGCGACTGTGAAAACATAGAAATTGAAGATGTTATATTTATAGGTGCAGCGCACTGGACGCTTCCGTTTTTCGGCTGCAGGAATGTTCATGTGAACCGGGCGCGATTGTTGGCATATCGGGAGAACAGTGATGGAATTGATCTTGTAGATACGCAGAATGCGTTGATTGAGAATTGTTTCCTGCGGACAGGAGATGATGCAATCTGTTTGAAAAGCATGGCGCTTACAAAGCAGGTGGAGACACATGATATTACAGTGCGAAAATGCATTGTATGGAATGATAAGGTTCGCGCTTTCGGTGTAGCCGGAGAATCTAGACATGATATATATAATGCAATATTTGAAGATTGTGATGTGCTGCACAGCATGGCAGATTGGACAACGGAAGTAGGGGCACTTGCAGTATATATCTGCGATGCGGCAAAAGTACACCATATTGTATTCCGGAATATTCGCATCCGGCAGGAGAGCAACTATGCAATCTGCTGCGTGATTACAAGAGATAAATGGTCTTCCGATGAACGAGCAGGTCAAGTAGAGGATATTCTGTTTGAAGATATTATGTTGCCGGAAAATTACAGCATATATCTGAGCGGGTTTTCTGAAGAGCATAAGATCAGAAATTTGTGTTTTCGGGGAGGTGATCTTGAGAACTGCGGACAGCATATGGAAAGGAAGGAATTTGTAGAGGTTAAACAAACATAGGAGGTACGGATTATGAGGAACACCGACATTAGAATACGGGATCCGTATATTGTGGCAGATAAGGAAACGAAACAGTACTTTTTATTTGGTACGACGGATTCGGATCCGTGGAATGGAGAAGGAGAAGGATTCAAGGTCTATCGCAGCGAGAATCTGGAAGAATGGGTGGAGGAAGGATATGCATTCAGACCACCGAAAAACTTTTGGGCAAATAAGAACTTTTGGGCACCGGAGGTGCATAAGTATCTTGGAAAATGGTATTTGATTGCCAGTTTTTATGCAGAAGGGCATCACAGAGGTGTGCAGATATTCCGGGCAGAGAATATTACGGGACCATATCTTCCCATTTCAGAAAAACCTGTTACGCCGGCTGAATGGGATTGCCTCGATGGTACTTTGTACATAGAGAATGGGGTACCATGGATGATCTTCTCCCATGAGTGGACACAGATTCAGGATGGAGCCATCTGCGCAGTGGAATTAACAGAAGATTTAACTGCTACAAAGGGCGAGCCGGTGGTATTGTTTCATGCAACAGATGCACCGTGGAGTGTACCGGATACCGGGGATGTGGTGCAGTCGGAAGGAGAAAATTATGTCACAGATGGACCGTTCCTATTTCATGAAAATGGAGTATTGAAAATGCTTTGGTCAAGCTTTGCACAAGAGGGCTATGCGTTAGGCACCGCTTATAGCCTGAGTGGAAGCATTCGGGGACCGTGGAGACAAAATTCGGAACCGACTTGTGCATTTGGAGGTCATGGAATGCTGTTTGAAGATTTTTCAGGGAGACGTTTATTGGCATTACATGCGCCGAATACCTCCGGAATGGAAAGATTGCGGCTGATTACCTGGAATTCAGCCACCATACCCCAAGATTCAGATGCCTCGTGAACGTAACCCACAGCAAATACAAAATATTAATTCTTTATGAAATTAGGCATTTTGATTGACATATTTTTTGTGGATAGTTAATATGACATTAACGATAGGCAACTTGAGTGCCTGCCAAAAGCAGAAGTAAGGTGTTGTGCCAGAGAGCAGTGCCTTATGAGCTTTATAAGGGTTTGACATTTACCACAATCTGGCTAGAGACCGTAGGTCTTGAAAGAAAATGTCAAAGGCTCTGCTATATCGGCAGAGCCTTCTTTTTTAGAGGAAATAAAGTAATAACATACTGATTATGGAAAAGAGGATCAATGATGAGTGAAAAATATAAATTGAGCATTTTAGCGCTGACTGCCTGTCTGTTGACGGGATGTGGTGCCGGGGAAACGAGTGCTTTGGAGAATACGACGGCGGAGAAGCAGCCGACAGAGCCGGTGGCAGAGACATCTGCGGAGACTTTCACAGAGACAGCTTCTGTTACGACAGAGGTTCCGCAGGAAACCACAGCACAGGAAAATCCGGCTGCACCCAAAGAAATTACCATAGACTTCACCGGAATCGCGGAGTTTCACCCGGAAGGAACTGTGGCGCAGCCCTATTCCCTGGAAGTCCTTTCCGAGACGTATAACAATATTACTTTTGCGGATGAATGGTACAATGCATCGGAAGACGTTTCACTCCCCATGATCGGTGAGAGCTGGGACTGCTTCTATGACGAGAACTACACCTACCAGTGGGACGAAGGAAAACTGAGCATTTTCGACGGTGAGAACTGCCTGTATGTACTGGAATATCCCACAGACAAATGGTACGTCAACGGCAACAACGCCCGCCTTGAGAACGGGATCTTCTACGGGGCTTCGGTAATGAACGGCTATGCCCAGCCGGACACCTGCTTTATGTTTGCCTATGATCTGGAAAATGAGAAGTTGCTGTGGCGAAGTGCCGACCAGACCTATAACAGCATGAACTTCCTCGTAAAAGGAGATGTGATCTTCTGCGGCTATGGCTTTACCGCAGAGGATGACTACCTCTATCAACTGGATAAAAACACCGGAGAAGTGATCGACCGCCTGCCCCTGAAAAAGATGCCGGATCTCATGGCAGTGAAGGATGACCGGTTGTATGTGCATACCTATAGTTATGATTATGTGATTGGGATATTTTAAATTGAACATATCAAAATAATTAGCATCAGTTAATGAAATTGTGATAAAAATATCGTTTGTGTAAATGCTTGTGGGAGGAGAATTCAGGTAAGGAAAATGAACGAAAAGATGACAAAAAAGCAGAAAGTAGTATTTGCGGTTGTGGCAGCAGTGATTGTGCTGGGGATAATTATGTCTTACATATTTTTGATGAAAAATCAGCATATAGACAGTATACCTGAAGAAAAAAAGATGCCTGCCATGAGTGATACAGAAGACTATGAAGTACGTGAAAGTGATGAAAGCATTCAAAGCAGCGAAACAGAAGATTATTATATGACATCTACAGGAGTAACAGCAGAGGAGCAATTTGCTGAAGAGATTAAAAATGATATTTTAAAGCATGATTGGGATGCGTTATCTGAGAAGATTTCATATCCTATTGTAATAAATGGAACTACGGTTACTAATCGTGAAGATTTTTTAAAACTAGATATTGATGGAAAGCTGAATCAAGAATTTGTAGAGGCTATTCGTGCTGAAACATGCCGAAAAATGTTTTGCAATTGGCAAGGGGTGATGATGGGGGATGCCGGACAAATCTGGTTTGAAAATGTTGGTAATGGAACAGGAACGCCGGAATTATCAATTATCGGAATTAATAATATGCTCGAGACAGAATCGGAAGATCTGAATGCGGAAGAAACGATAGAGCCAGATCCGGAAATAGCAGATGGCAGTGTGGACGAATTATCCATGGATGAAATCGAAGAATTGCTTTTTGGTGAGTGGAAAGTTACAAAATTGCTTGGCTTTACACACGTACAAAACGATTATACGAATTATCCGGAAGGACATGATATCATAGGCAATCATATTGTGATAAATGAAGATGTATTTTCCAGTGAAGGGCTTGAAAAATATGAACGTTATCAATGCGAGATTTTAGAACCTTCTTATGAGGTATCTCCTATAAAAGAGCGTAATTTAATCTATTATGTAAAGGAAGCTATAAAAGACGATCCGGAACTATATGATTGGATTCTGAATTATGATGAATTACAGGATTTAAAAATAAGGGGCACAAGAGATGGAATAAAGGGGAAGTCTCCGGCAGTAGACATAATGCTTTCCAGCGATAAGCAGTTTGTTATTCTTACGATGGATTGTGCTTTTTACCTGTTGGAAAAAGAATGATATTGGGATGACGTGCGAGGGGATTACGAATGAATACTTTTAAAACAATAGCATTATTGCTTGTAGGTACAGTATCATCTTTGATGTTAATGGGATGCGGAGAAATAGACACCGGGACGGAAACATCTGCGTGGGAGAAAGAGACTGCTACAATTGTGCCGGAAGAACCTAAAACGGAGATTATACTTGGAGATATCGGGGGAGCGTCGACATTA
>ENA-ORNP01001599-ORNP01001599.1-human-gut-metagenome-genome-assembly--contig:-NODE-1599-length-22356-cov-3.501099_pt1 | contig 22356 bp, 17 predicted proteins | sample MGYA00242119_ERZ509030 | MGnify/ENA primary metagenome ERZ509030 (study PRJEB26280, sample SAMEA2338708) | human gut metagenome | biome: human gut; feature: human-associated habitat; material: faeces... | reverse complement strand
TGCTGTTGTCTCCGACAACACACGCTGTCTCGTTGACGGAAGAGCGGAACATGGCCAAACCATCTTCAACCGTCGCTATCTGCAGCTATCAAGGTATTGGCAATTTGTTCCGGTCAATTGCAAACCCTACAGAGCCAAGACCAAGGGCAAGGTTGAGCGCATGGTTGGTTACGTTAAAACGAGCTGTTTGTCCGGAGTTGAGGCGACTGACCTTCATGATGCCCAGAAACAAGTTGATGCTTGGATGCGCATGGTTGCGGACGTGCGTCGCATTGATGGCTTGGAGGGACGCCCAATTGATCGATACCAAGCTGAGGTTATGGCATTAAAACCTTATATGGGTCCGAACTTGAGCCAACTAAGACTGGAAACGAGAAAGATAGATATCAGCGGTCGAATTCAAATTGACGGCGTACAGTACTTAATCCCTGGAACAGATGCCGGTACTGTCGTCGATGTTTTCATTGAGGAAGAAGCAATTGCGGTGTTTCTTCATGGTCAATGTATCACGCAACTGAACCGAACCGCTGACGCTTATCAAGCTAGCACATTTAAGCATCGACAGAAAGAAATTTGGGAGCCGGGCAATGTCCAAAGCAGTGGTCTGGATCGATCTTTAAGGGAGTACGACCGTTTTATTGAGGAGAACAGCCATGGCCGTTGTTAAGGCGATTTCCACTCAAGAGCTTGCGGCTTTGGCCAACCGGCTACGCTTGACATTAATTCGTGACCGAATGGAAGAAATGTTGACGATGGCCGTGGACAAGAAGTTATCTCCAAGAGAAACTCTGGAATTCTTCTTTCGTCAAGAAATTCGGCGTCGAGAAGAAAATCGTATCCGACAAGCCATCATGGGGGCTCATTTTCCTGCAGTACGGACGTTGGAAGATTTTGATTTTGAGGCTCAACCATCAATCGATGTGAAACAACTAAAAGAATTGGCACAACTCGAATGGGTTGGGCAGGCTAAAAATGTTCTTTTTCTCGGACCACCGGGAGTCGGAAAGACTCATTTGGCTATTGCATTGGGACGGGAGGCAATCAAACTGGGAATGAGTGTTGCCTTTTACTCTGCTGAAGAGCTTGGATCGTTGTTGGACAGGGCGCTAAAGGAAGGAACAATTAAACAAAAGCTGTATCAGCTTTCAAAACCAAAATTGCTAGTCCTTGACGAATTTGGCTATACGCCGTTTTCGTCAGTAAGTGCGCCACTGCTGTTTCGGTTGATTAACAGCCGATACGAACAGAAAAGCATACTGATCACCAGCAACAAGCCCGTTTCCGAGTGGGCCGGCGTGTTGGGGGATGCAACCCTGACAACTGCTATGCTGGACAGATTGTTGCATCACAGTGAAATCATCGTGATTCGCGGAGACAGCTACCGTCTCCTGGAGAAACGAAAGGAAGGACTTTTAACCTCAGCCAGGGCTGTTGGTACAGCTTTGACTGATTAACAACAGGGGCTCAATTTAAACGACGTTTTCGGGGGTCAATTCAGAGGACGCTTGACATAATCCAAGCCGTCTGCAACATTTTTTTATCGCGTTAGATGTTTTCAAGAAGCATCCGATTACCGGGACTGGAGATACTCTCTCCGCCATATGGGCAATTCAGGAAATGAGAGAAGAGACAAACTCGTTGACCGCAGAGAACAAACAACGGATGTCTCTTACGCAAACAAAAGGTCTTTTTCAAAGTGGCGTTACAGGATCCTCTCTCTCGATAGCCGGCATGCTCGAGCATCGTGGCTTAGTGGGCTTTATGGCTGTATTCCTGCCGATTATCATTTTAGGTCTTCTTCTTTTTATTCGCATATTTAAGGCAAGCGGGCTTTCGCGACAATTAGTGATAACGCTTTTTATTTCATGCGCAAGTTCCTTTTGCGCGGCGTTTACTCAAGGATTGTGGTTCTATTATTTTTGGTGCCCAGCAGGACTTTCCGTAGCTTTCATTTATTATGGAGCGGGTTTGAGTTGTCATAGGAAAAGTAGTTAAAGTAAAATACAATGTGTCAATATGATAGATAAATTTCAAAACTTGAATGAGCTAGTCTTTTAGACTCTAAAGCAAATTAATTTATCATAGTAAAATTGCTGTTTCAAGGTGCTAAATTGTATGTTGAAATATTTAAAATTTGATAACAGATATCTTTTGGCATATGTTATTTTTGTGCTAATGTTCATCGGAATAAGATATACATCAGACTGGAATGGATATCAAAAATTTCTTGAAACTCCTGAGTTATGTCCGGACTTGCTTTTTCGTTTCATCGCAGAATATGTTCATGGAAAAATAGAGTTTTCAACTATATATAAGGCTCATATTTTTTTGATGGGGGGGGTATACCTCTTATTGATTCGAAGAACAGTTGATTGTCCTGCTATTGCTATACTTTACGCTGTTGATATTTATTTGTTTATGGCCAATCAGATTAGGTTTTATTTGGCTTGGCCTATTATGTTGCTTGCTATTTTCTCGTTTTACAAAAAAGAATTTATTATTTTTGCCATATTAGCTATTTTGTCAATACTTAGCCACAAGTCGGTGATACTGCTTTTGCCATGTGCATTTCTTTGTAATTTCTTCCTGCGTCGTATGTGTTTTGAAAAGGCAATTTGTCTTTTGTTCGGTATCTCTCTCGTTGTCGGTCTTTTTTCTTGGCACGATTTTGGTTCTGGCTTCGGTCTAAGGCAATTGCACTACTATCAGCAAATAAGCAAAAGTGCAACGATTACTGGTTTGTTTTTTGCTCAACTTCCTTACCTGACTTGTTTAGCTTTGATTATCAGTATACATCGCAGCATTTCAAAAATCACTCCTAATGTTCTTGATGATTTGATATATCGATATCTGCTCGTATTGTCATTAGTCCCGATTCTTTTTATAGGGTTTAGTTTTTATGTAACTGTTTTCTCACAGCGCTTCTCTCTGAGCATGATTCTAATTTGGTTTATGTACTTTTATTGGTCTTACTGTAAGTATGCTAACCGAAAGCAACGTGAAGGAATTGTTGTCGTTGCAGCTGTTGTTTTTTTTATTAATCCATTCTTTGCGTGTTTTTATGCTTTGTATAAGGGCAATTATTTTCATTGCATGGAAATTTTTACGATGTTACATTCGTACAGTCTTTTGCTTTGATTCTGTTGTGAAACTTTTATTTCTATTTGCGTGCAACAAGAATTTATTGTTAGTTTGAGAAATGGCTAATAGCTGTTTCTAAACTTGTCTGTCTCGGTGTAACTTTTTGAATTTTAACTGAACATGTCTGTCAAAGTTAGTGTATTGTGTACAACGTATAACCAAGAAGGTTATATAAGAGATGCCATTCTAAGCTTTTTGAAACAACGTACAACTTTCGAGTATGAGATTCTCATCAACGATGACTGCTCGACTGACGGAACAAGAGCAATCCTTCAGGAGTTGCAAAACCAGTATCCAGATAAAATCCACGTTGTGTATCAGCACGAAAATCAGTACTCAAAGGGCGTTGATATCAATAAAGAGTTTTTGTTTCCCTTAGCTAAGGGAAAATATGTTGCTCTATGCGAAGGAGATGATTACTGGACTTCTTCAGATAAGCTACAGAAACAGTTTGATGCGCTTGAGCGTAACCCGTCCTGTGGTTTTTGTGTCCACGCCTCTTATTGTGTTGAGGCCGATTCAAAAAGGGAGTTGTCGCAGTCACGCCCTTTTGAGTCGAGTCGGATTCTTGATAAAAGAGTGTTACTTGAAGCCATCCATCCTTTTGCGACCAATAGTTACTTTATCCGCTCTGACCTGTATAAGAAGTATCTTTATTCGTCCATCCAGTCTCTCCCTGCACACGGGGATCAGAAGATGTCTGTTTTCTTTGCTCTTCATACGGATACCTATTATCTGAGCGACGCATTAAGCGCATACAGAGTTTTAGCAAAAAACTCAATTAACTCATTCATTGCCAGTAAGTCCGAGGCTGAAAAAAAGGAAATCGCGTTAGACTTGTTAAGCCGTAGAAATAAGCTTGTTGATGTTGCCAATGAAGTTTCTGACTATAAATTTCAAGGAAGCCTCGAAAGGGCTAAAGAGAGCCATTTCTTGGACTACTGTCTCGCAGTAAATGATTTAAAGCTTCTGAAGCTTAAATGTCCTCGTGCTTATGCACGTATCGGATTGAAAACTAAATTAAAGTCGTCCCTTATGGGAAGGACTCCGTTGCTTTATAGAGTAATTCGAGGTTTATATCGCACTAAGAGATTCCTGGCGAGAAAAATTGAATTCGATTCGGACTGAGTTGATTAGGGACTTCGCTAATTGGCTTCAATCAAACCACTAAAAATTAAGGGTTTTCTGCGCGACTAAGGTTGCAATCGGAGTAGTATTCTTAGTGAGTTAAAGGCTCACTATCAAACCGCAAAATAAAAACGCCTTGCATTCATCTTTAAAGAGAAAGACTTATGAGCACCATCCTTGTCACCCAATCTTCCATTCCCCCTTTGGAGGAATACGTTGATGAAATTCGCTCCATTTGGGAGTCGCATTGGCTCACGAATATGGGTGTTAAACACCGTGAGTTGCAGGAACGTCTGAAAGACTTCCTCGGCGTGCAAAACATCGACCTATTTACAAACGGTCACATGGCGCTCGAGCTTTCGATGCAAGCGATGAAACTGACGGGCGAAGTGATTACAACGCCCTTTACGTTTGCCTCGACCACGCATGCGATTGTCCGTAACGGTCTTACGCCGGTTTTCTGTGACATCAATCCGACGGACTTTACCATCGATGTCAATCGAATCGAGTCGCTCATTACCGACAAGACAACGGCAATTGCCCCTGTACATGTGTACGGCAACGTGTGCGATGTCGAGGCAATCGAAGCGATTGCCAAACGGCATGACCTTAAGGTCATTTACGATGCCGCTCACGCCTTCGGGGTGCAGTACAAAGGCAAGGGCGTAGCCTCCTACGGCGATGTGTCCTGCTTTAGTTTTCACGCCACCAAGGTCTTTAACACCATCGAAGGGGGAGCGGCATGTTTTTCCGATGCCTTGAAGGATTTTGGGCTGGACTTGTACCGCTTAAAGAACTTCGGGATTCGGGGGCCCGAATGCGTCGATGCCGTCGGGGCTAATGCCAAGATGAATGAATTTTGCGCGGCGATGGGCCTATGTAATCTTCGTCATCTTGCCGGCGAAATCGAAAAGCGCCGTCAGGTTGTTGCAACCTATCGAAGCCTTCTTGAGGGTGTGGACGGTCTGCAGCTCAATCCCATGCAAAAGGACGTCAAACAAAATTACGCGTATTTTCCCGTTGTTTTTGATGAAAAGGTTTTCGGAGCCACACGAAACGATGTGATGGAAGCACTTTCCCGTGAGTCAATCTTAGCGCGCAAGTACTTTTATCCGATTACAAATACGTTCGAGTGCTACCGAGGACGTTTTGCCATTCAGGAAACGCCGGTTGCCTTACACGTCAGTCGCCATGTCCTCACACTTCCGCTTTATGCTGATTTGCCGCTTGCCGATGCCAAGCGCATTGCGCAAATTGTCCTTTCTTGCCGTAAGACCGTTGCCTAAGGCGATTCCAGTGAGACGGATGTGTCCGAAAGCTTAGATCAAGCGGAACTCAAACGTCGCACGCTTTCCTCCCTGTTTTGGAAGTTTTTAGAACGGGGAGGGGTTGCCATCGGCGCTCTTGTGGTTCAGATTGTCTTGGCGCGGCTTTTAACGCCCGAGGATTTCGGGGCCCTGGCGCTGATGCTTGTCTTTGTCCTAATCGGCACGGTCTTTGCCGTTTCGGGATTTAATACGGCTCTTGTTCAGGTGAAGGATTTGGATGAGGCCGACTTTGACACGGTCTTTTGGATTAGTTGCGTTGTTGCCACCGTTCTTTGGATAGCTCTTTTCGTGGCTGCACCGGCCGTGAGCGAGGCGTTTTCTTTACCGCGCATGACAAACCCCTTGCGAGCCATGGGGGCGCTTTTCCTATTAAATTCGTTTTACGCCGTTTTGACGGCCGACGTACAGCGCAATCTTCTTTTCAAAAGGACTTTTAAGGCCGGAATTCTGGCTCTTGTTGCAGCCGGAGTTACCGGCATCGGATCGGCGCTTTGCGGGGCAGGGCTATGGGCCTTGGTGATTTACCAGCTTGTCAATGTTTCTGTTGCTTCGCTCGTTTTGTTCGCTCAAACGGATTGGAGACCGCGGTTCAGGTTTTCGCCGGGTCGGGCGAAAATTCTCTTTCGTTTCGGTTGGAAGCTTTTGGTTTCCGGACTCTTAGATACGGCTTATCAGTCTTTAGCGGACATTATCATCGGAAGGCAGTTTTCAGCGGCGAGCCTCGGAGTTGTCAGTCAAGGAAAAAAATACCCTCAGGCTGTTTCTTCCGTTTTGGACGGCGCGATTCAACCGGTGCTACTTTCGGCGGTGGCACGGGTGCAGGCTGACCTAGTTGCCGTCAAGGCTCTTGTGCGACGCGCATTAAAAACCTCATCGCTTGTCGTTGTTCCGCTGATGGCACTTTTTGCAATGTTGGCAGATCCCTTGGTCTTGTGGTTGCTCGGGGAGCAATGGAAAGGCGCTGTGATTTATTTTCAGATGTTTTGCTTTGTCTACGCACTCTGGCCGATTCATACGACTAATTTATCGGCCTTAAATGGGGTTGGTCGAAGCGATCTCTTTTTAAAACTGGAGATTGTCAAGAAGATTGTCGGTCTTGCAATTCTGTGTACAACAGTTTTTTGCTTTCATTCTCCCGTGGCCATCGTTGCGGGCTTCATGGTTTCCGGAGTGACAAGTTCTGTCATTAATGCCTTCCCGAACCGCCGAGTAATCGGCTATGGGTATTTCGAGCAAGTCATCGATTTGGCGCCGATTTGGGGGCTTTCGCTCGTCAGTGCGTTTGTCGGGTATGGTCTCCTGTCGTTCTACGCAATGACACCCTTGGTGAGCATTGTCCTCGGTTCACTGGTATTCGGGCTTGTGTTCTTGGGGCTTGGGTGGACTTGTCGGTGTGAGGCTTTGTTGTATGTGGTAAATTTACTTTTTAGCCTTTTAAAAAAAAGCGTGTTTTTACGCAAGGCCTAGTCCGGAGTTTGAGTTTTCCGTGCGAGCAAGTCCGCGTTCGGGTTCTGTGGTTTTACTGATAAGTTCTGAAGATTTAATCGGTTATGGTAGTCTCTAAATGAGTTTGGATTCTTTTTATTCCCTCGATGAACTTCGGACATTTGGGTTCGGGGCGCTGGGTAGCGATGTGCGGATTTCGCGTAAATGTTCGATTTACAATGCAGAGCAAATTCACATCGGCAATCACGTTCGTATTGATGACTTTTGTATTCTTTCCGGGAAGATTACGTTACGGAGTTATATTCATATCTCGGCTTATTGCGCTTTATACGGTCGCTTTGGCATTACACTCGGTGACTTTTGCGGGCTTTCTCCTCGGACGACGGTGTTTTCCGCTTCCGATGACTTTTCCGGACGTGCTCTGATTTCTCCGATGGTTCCCGAAGAATTCATTTCCTTGACAGTCGGAGCTGTAACACTTGAGGATTTTTGTCAAGTCGGCGCAGATTCTGTCTTGATGCCCGGAGTGACACTCAAAGAGGGAGCGGTTTGCGGAGCGTTTTCTTTTGTGAACACGTCGCTAGATGCTTGGACGATTAATGCTGGCATTCCGTGTGCGCTTCTTAAGGCGCGTCACAAAACTGCTAAGGTCTTAGGCGAGATTGTCAAGAGCGCAAAATCACTTGATAATAAAGGAAAAATAAAGATTCGTGGGGGGGGGCGAAGCCATCTTCTAACTTCTGCTACCCGGGCTTTTTTCAATTTCAAAGACTCACGGAATGGATTCTTGTTTACTCAGAGTCCATTCCGTGAGTCTTTTTTGTCGTGTCGTTCCGATAGCGTGTCATGAGGGAGAAAGGAAAAATGCCAACTGCTCTTATAACGTCAACAGGATCTGTTGCAACGGATATTGTTTTAAAAACACTACGGCGTTTGGGTTACCGAACTGTCGGTTGCAATATTTATCCCAAGGAGTGGGTCGTTGAATCGTGCGATGTGGATGTTTTCCACAAAATTCCACGTATCAGCGACAGTCAGGAGTATCTTGAGGCAATTAAGAGGATTTGTCTTGATGATGAAGTCAATTATGTTTTACCGATGATTGACTACGAGATTGACATTTTCAACCAAAATCGAGAATGGTTTAAAAATCACGGAATCATTCTCTGTATGTCACCGAAAAACACGTTGGATATTGTCAGAAACAAGAAAGCATTGGCAGACTTTGTCCGCGACAACTGTTCGGAGACTCAGTACATCCCGACGGAGTTTCTCTGCGACTTAAAGAAACTTCCGTGGCATTTTCCGGTTGTTTGCAAGCCGGTAAACGGCAGAAGCAGTCAGGGTTTGATTTTTGTCTATAACGAACAGGAATGGCAAACCTTTCTTAAGGAAGAAAAGAGCGGGAACTACATTGTCGAGCCCTTCATTGAGGGCCCGATTGTCATGGCCGAAGTTGTTCATCAGCATCAAGGTAACCGCACGGCCGTCATGATTCGTCGTGAGCTGACGAGCACTCCGAACGGGTGTTCTACGTGTGTGTATGTCTTTGATGATCCGAAACTTGCTGACAGTACGCGGATTCTTGCCGAGAAACTGGGCATTGAGGGCGATGTGAATTTTGAATACATCCTAGATAACCACGGGACTTACCACTTAGTCGAGTGCAATCCGAGATTTTCGGCAGGTTGCGAGTTTGCTTGTCTCAGCGGGTATGACTGTGTTGAAAATCACTTGCGCTGTTTTACGGGACAGCCGATTGATGCCTATGAATTTAGGCACACGATGGTTATTTCAAGGAAGTATGAGGAATATGTTACGGCCAAGGATGTCATCGTTCCTGTCGAAAGTAAAACCTATCACTGAGAGGCGTCATGGCTACGGAAGTCTTTTTTGATTTTTGCATCATATCGGCATGCATCCTTTTTTCGATGGCCGTACGGGTGAGTTGTCCGATTTTACAGCGCTTTTATATCCCGACGGCGGTGATTGCCGGTTTCCTCGGTTTATTTCTACAACACTTTTTTAGCGTATTCAGTAAGAATTTAAGCGTTTATCCCGGAATATTGATTGCTATTTTATTTTGTACGATGACTCTCTCAAAAGATGGGGGGGGGATTAGTAAAAGTGATTTTAAGCGAATTAAAGAGTCATTATTTGTAAATGCTGCAGCCGAATTATCTCAGTTTGGCGTGTTTATTATTGTTGGAATAATCATCCTTCCTATTATCTTTGCCGGAATCAATCCGGCATTCGGTTTAATGCTCCCCGCCGGATTTATCGGCGGACACGGAACTGCTGCCGCAATCGGTTCGGAGCTTGTCAAGGCCGGCTGGTCTGACTCATTGAGTATCGGCTTTACATTTGCGACAGTGGGACTTTTAGGTGGCATATTTTTTGGAATTGTTCTTATCAACATCGGAGCGCGCAAAGGGTATATCACCAGCATTCGAAAAGTCGGGGATTTATCAGACGACTTCCGACGTGGCTTGATTCCGGAGGGAAAACGTAGTGCATTTGCCGAAGAAACCATTCATCCGGCCTCCATGGACACGCTCACCTGGACGCTCAGTTCCATACTGATGTGTGTTGGGGCGGCCTATGGAATTAATCATTTTTTATCTCTTCTGTGGGGGTTCACTGCGCCTGCGTACGGGCTTGCCTTGTTGTGTGGCTTTGTCGTGAGTCTGGTTTTTCACCGAATCGGCGCGTCAAGTTACTTAGATAAAAAGCTTGTCATGCACGCCGGCTCGTGCTCGGCAGACTACTTGATTGCCTTCGGTATTGCCTCCGTTAATATTCAAGTCGTTCTCGATAATTTGGCGCCGATACTGTTGTTGGTTGTGGCAGGGTTTGTTTTTGTCCTCTTGTGGTTTGTCGCAGGGCGATTCTTGTTTAGCGATTACTGGTTTGAACGATCTATTTTTATTTTTGGCTTGTCTACTGGCGTTTTCTCCACGGGCGTCTTGCTTTTGAGAATTGCTGACCCTCGCTTTGAGACGGGGGTTCTCATTGATTTCGGCTTGGCTTGGATTATTTTGTCGGTGATGGATCTTTTGCTTGTGACGTTCTCTCCTGTTTTAGTTTCCGGGGGCCTTGGGCTGGGTTTCGGGGGAGTGCTGTGTGTTCTTGCCGCTCTTTGTGTTCTATTGGCCCGACTAAAGTGTAAATCTGGGTGTTAGCGGACATCCACAAGGAGTCTGTCGTTCTTCGAAGAAGAGAATACGGAAAGCTACTTTTTGCATGAAGCCGCCTTAGTCCAAGGAGGACTAAGGCGTCGACGCAGTGTCTAAAAAGTTAGGAGGCGCGTCCTTTGCATCTTCCTGAGGTTTTCATCTTCCGTTTCTGCGTTTTCTTCGAACTCCTTTTGTAAGTCTTTAAAGACCCGTTGCACTTTCGGATAGTCCTTTGTTTTCTCTACTTCCTTCTTAAACGATTCGGCAATGTCTCTTTCCGTATCTCCGTTAAGAGTTCTCGTACGCACGCCGATAGCGTTGAAAAGTCCGCAGCTCAAGCCCTGAAAAACAGCGTCTGTCCCGATTGTTTCCAGCATTTCACAGTAGTCCGGATTAAACCAAGGTTGCTTTTTGTCTCGGCTACCTTTAAGGCGCCATCGATTGTGACGACCGAGTATTTCCCCTAAATGGTAGTCGGCTATGGGGCGGATTCCACGTTCCTCTGCGATTGCTATGAAGCTTTCTGTCCATTGACGGTAATCCAACTTCTTTTTCGTCTCAGATTCGGGAGATTGGTCGTCAAAATTTAAAACAATTAAAGTATGCACAATTGCCTGAAGTTGGTTTTGATCCAAGGAGTTATTCTCCTCAGTCTTTTCAGCTGGGGCCTCTTTATGAGCAAGCCAAATGAGATTGACTAGGAACCCCGGTTCTTGCCAGATGTAGTCGACAAGGCTTCGTAGCGGCGGTTCATCGGAGCATCCTGTCGGAACGAGGAGTGGGGCAAACTTGATGTCGAGCAAAGCCTTGTCCCTGATGGCGATGTCCGCAGAGGCACTGACGGCTTTCAGTGCTTTTTCGATTTCATAGGAGGCATTGACTAAGAAAGAGGAGGTCTTTGTGTCGGTTCCATTGCCGATACCCCGGAGTAATTTAAATAGAAGGGCAGGGGAAAGTGCATCGTGTTCGGGCCACGTGAATGCAAAAGCATCGTTAACCCGACCCACAGAGAAGAGTTTTTCAGCCACAACCGCAGCATCGGCATCATTGCGACAAAAAAGGTCTGTCGTCTCGACGGTCTCCCAGTAGGTCTTTTCATAAGTCGGAAGGGTTTCACAAACAAAGCGAGCCGTCTCGCTTCCGGGAGGAGTCGATTTCAGAACATCAGTAAGCTCCTGCTCGCTTAGGCTTTTCCCGAGCAACTGAAGGACTTTCTCTTTCGGCGTAAAAAGCAACCCGATGAGCATCTTGCGAAAGTGTGTGTGCTCCATGTCGGCCTTTAGAGCCTCGCAAATGAGGGTTGCCATTTGCTTGTCCGAAAGAAAGCTCGAGCAATAGCCGGCCATACTTTGCGTAACGGTCACGTTGGTACGAGCCATAAGTTGTACAAGCCCCTTTATGCCGTGAGCAGCCTTCCAGTGACGTAGCGCCGCCTTTCGTTCTTTTCCTAAGTGCTTTTCAATTTGCCCGGAATCGCGCCTTTTCCGATAGGCTTGATGGAAGGCTTCGGAACTAAAAAGGAAGAGAAGTTTTCCCTCTTCTGTTTTGGCTGTTAAGGTTTGGCAAAACTCCTTGAGTCGCCGAATCTGCGTGCGGGAAACATGGGAGTCAGGCTTTTTGAAGGCGTACTCCATGCGCAGATTTATATGTTCTCTAAGGCGTTCTCGCTCGGCATCGGTTGCGTGTTGGCTCCAGTTCTTGGCAATGGCAAGAACCGCATCTTTTTTTTCGTCAGAAAGGACTTCGAAAATATCAAAAAGGTTTGTGACACGCTCACTTGTCCAGTCAAAAACTCCTGAGAAGATAAGATTGACCTTGGCATTGAGCATGGCTTGACTGTCTTTAAAATCCGCGCAAGTACGGTAGTCTTTAAATCGGATTTCAACTGGCGGAGGGTCCCATGAGCCAATAGGAGGATGATTTACGCAATCTTCCAGACAAATCTCCCAGAACGTATCCGGATCTTTTGTCGTTAATCGCTTTAAAAGTCTAATGCGTGTCTGCGTGGATACGCCGGTATGAACAAAGAAAGCAGAGAAAACAAATTGGAGGGAGCGTGAGGGTTTATTGCCTAGGTTGTCTTTGGGTTCAATTCTCGCTAACTTCGCTAAAAGACAAACGGCTCTTTCAAACGTAGCTTCTTCCCAACAAAGAATTTTTAAGGCGTCAAGAAATGCCGGTCGTGGGGACTTTTCAAAAAAAGGATTCGTGACGGGACACATCATCCATTGGCATGGCTCGGGATGGCTTTCCCAAAAATCCAGGAAGGCTCCCGGAGCTGCGAGGGCAAAGGATTCAAGACAATCATCGTAGGCATTAAAAGAGGCCTTATCCCAATGCTTCAGGATTCCTGTCACTGTTTTGTCGATTTCTTCTCTGATTTCAAAAGATTTGCAAGCTTGAATGCTTTGCGCGTTTCGAGCTAAGAGGACCAGGGTATCGGCGAGATTTTTCCGAAGTAGCGAAGAGATGTGTTTCTCGTCGCTCGGCGCAGTTTCGAAGTGGTTTGTAGTTCCCGGTGGAGTGGTTAAGGCTTTTCTTATGACAGAAAAAGCGTTTTCACAGTCGCTTTGAACAATCCACGATTTGCAGATGAGAAAGAGGTCGCGTTTGGACTTTACGCCACACATGGTAGTTTCCTGCCACAGCGGAGAGTTCTCAAGGTTGGTAAAGTGAGCTAAGTTTTTTTCAAGGGAGCGTTCCGATGTCTCATCAGCATTGAGTTCACACACCGTTTTCCAGTCCGAAAACGCATCGGAGGTTTGCCACGCCCCGGCAAAAAGCATAGGGATAAGAGCGTTAATATCGCTTTCGTTTTTTGCCCAGGAGGGATAAAGACTACTGTCGCTTCCGGAAATAAATCGGTGAAGGGCGGCAATCGATCCGCATGAGACATTTTCCCATTCGAGGGCGTCGGAATCGGAAAGTCCGGCACTCTCTGCGGCTTTAAAAAGGCTGTCACGTGAGGTTGGATGTAGCACAATATCGCATTGTTGCCTTTTTTGATCTGTTGTCTCAATCCAAATGAAGCGCGCGTTGGGATGTTCAAGGAGTTTCCTTTTGACGGTCTCATTCGAGGTGACTGCAATGATGTTATTCGGGCGCAACGGAATGGCCTTTACGCTTTCCGTAGTGTTGAACAAAAGGATTTGTTTTGCGGCAATTTCAGTTGGACAGTTCTTTTTGCCGAGAAATTTCTCTAATGTGTGAAACAAGAATGCGCTTGCTTCACCTTCGGAATCTGCTGCAATGGAACAATGGCTTTTCTCGTCTTTTGAAAAAAACTCGTAGACCTTTCCTGAAAACTCGTTAACAAGTTCATCAAAGAGTGCTGGTGGAAATGGGTTTTTGTTTAATGGGGAAATCCATTCCTCCCAGTAATCACGGAGTGTTTCAACTCCTGCTGTATCTCGTTTGAGTTGTTTTAATAGCCACACTTGGGCTTCAACGGAGCATTCGACCCATTGCTCAAGAATTGAAGCATCGAGAATGCGAATGTCCTTCCAGCCATACTTAGCCTTGAGTTCGTCAAGGTCTTTTTGTTGGGACTCAAATCGTCGTGGAGTGACAAAGACGAAGACAGACTTTTTTCTCTGAGCCGAAATCAGTTTTTTTGTCGATTTTTTGAGGTCCGAAGCCAATTTTGTTTTCGGATTCTTGTTAACTCCCATCTCCCAGTATGAGGCGCCGAGAGGAATCCACGGATGAGGCTCTTGCGCATGTAGTTTTCCATCAAATCCGCGTCTTTGTGAATCTTCGTTAGCCGGAAAACCCATTTCTGTAATACTTTTTGATGTCGAAAGTATCAAGATACGGATGAGTTGAGGAAGGCGTTTTCGCGTGTCAATTTCTTTGGCCCATCTTTCGATATCGAGTGAGTCAATTTGAAAAAACGGGTTGCTTTGACAGAGACTCGAAACTGGGGAAATGAATTGTTTTTTTGCCATTTGGCTGGCTTGCTCCTCGAGTAACTCTTGTGCTGGTAACCCGAAGACGGCGTCAAATCGTTTGGCAATTTTTGGCGTAAGAGAGCTTTTCCCGTTGATGATTTTCGATAGGGTTATGCGGGAAATGTCGAGTCGCTTAGCGGCTTCTGTGATTGTTATCTTCCTCTCTTTGAAAAAGTCAGAAATCATCATATGAACCTCGATTCGTTAATCGAAAGTTTACGAATGATTGGAGTATAATCAATTTTGAGTTTGAAAAGAAGAGATTGTTACTCTGTTCTGCTGAATGATTTGAAACGCAGATACGCTTGTTTTTTGAGATTATGTTTTATGGGACGCCAAGTCAGTTAGCCGCAGAGTAGCTCTTCTCTTTAGTCGGACTGATTTTGACTTTTTTAGGAGGCTTACATATGAGTGGAAAAAACCAACATGTTGTTCCGAAATCTAAGGGGTGGGCTGTTCGCTCTGAAGGGAGCAAGAAAATTACAAAAGGGTTTGACACGAAAGCTGAAGCTGTTGCCAGTGCTCGGAGTATTGCCAAAAACCAAGGTAGCGAATTGGTTATCCATAACAAGAACGGCCGAATCGCTCAAAAAGACAGCCACGGTCATGACCCGTTTCCTCCGCGAGGATAGGGACTGACTTTACTATGCCAAACTCGGTATCTTTGTGAGAACGTCTAGGTTTGCGTATTAAAACAAGAGTGACTGGAAGACAGTTCTCTTTCGGGAGAATCTTCTCCCAGCAAGAAAAACGGCACGCCTTTTTCGCGTGCCGCAAAAATCACCTGAAGGGGGAATCGGGATTTTTATCGGATTCGGTGCTCTTTCAGGGCGATGTCCAAAAGGAGTTTCCCGCTTTTCTTGGCATTGGCGAGCATCACGGGATCTAAAAAGCGTTCGGCTTCCTCCCGCGTTAAATAACCGGACAGAACGGCCGCTTCCTTAATCGTCAAGTTCTTTTCGGAAGCTAGGTGTGCAACTTGCGTTCCTTTCTTGTAGCCGACAAGTGCCGAAACAACGGCCGCCGAGGCAAGAGACTTTTCGGCATCGGCAAGGCACCTTTCTTGATTGACGGTAATGGTCGCCACACAACGCGTTGCAAAGAGCGGCATCGCATTTGCTAAAACCTTCGCAGCTCCCAAGAGGTTAACAATAATCACGGGTTCCCAGACGTTAAGTTCCAACTCGCCTCCTTCGACAGCCATCGTCACGGCCGCATCGGCACCGACGACGTGGTAGGCCACGACATTCATCAGTTCGGGGAGGGCGGGATTGACTTTGCCCGGCATAATCGACGAGCCGTTTTGCATCGGGGCAATCGTAATTTCCATCAGCCCCGAACGTGGACCGCTTGACAGAAGTCTTAGGTCACGTCCCATTTTCGAGAGCCCCGTTGCAAGGGCTTTTAAGGCTCCCGAGGCTTTGACATAGATATCCCCGAACTGCAGACCGTCAAATAGGTTCTCTTCTTGCGCAATTGTTTTTCCGAGGATTTCCGAGAGGGCGGGAAAGACAATCTTTTCATAGCCGGCGTAGCTATTTAATCCCGTGCCGACAGCCGTTGCCCCCAAGGGAATCGCAAAGCAGGAAGGAAGGAGGACAGCGAGTTCCTCGATTTGTCGCGTCAAAAACGACGCGGCGGCTCCGAAAAACTGTCCGAATGTCATCGGCACGGCATCTTGAATGCAGGTGCGCGAGACTTTGACAGTGTCGCGGTATTCGGCTGCCTTAGATTCATAGGCATCGCGCACGGTTTTTACGGCATCAATGACGCGCTTTAAATCGCTCCCGAGCGCAAGTTTCATAGCAGCCGGGAGCGTGTCGTTTGTCGACTGCCCCATATTCACATGCGTGTTGCCGTGAACGGCGCTATCGCCTTTTTGCCCCGTGAGAATTTCATTGGCGCGATTGGCAAGCACTTCGTTTACGTTCATGTTGATGGCTACACCCCCGCCCCCTGCGATGATGTCGACGGGGAATTGATCGGAGTATTCCCCGGACAAAACTTCGTCGGCGGCCCGGCAGATGGCATCGGCCTTTTCGGGCGCGAGAACTCCGAGTTCTTTGTGGGTGATGGCGTAGGCTTTTTTAATCGCCGTCATGGCACGAATCAATTCCGGGTAGTCGGCTAGTTTCATCGGCGCCATATCCCCCAAATCCAAGGCTCTTTGGGTCTGACCCCCGTAGTAGGCCGTATCGGGCACATAGATTTCTCCGAGTAAATCGTGATCGGCACGCATGAGTGTTCCTCCTTTTTTTGGGATGTGCATCGCGTAAATCAAGACGGCTCCGAGGCTAAAATGGCGCTTTTTTTCCGTCAAAGAGTAGTGAAAAAACGATGGGGAGAGCATCACTTTTGTTTCTGATTGGCCTTCTTCACAAACAAAAGTGATGGGGGAGCATAAAAGTTCTTTCTGCTGGTATACAGCAAGGCTCTTCGTTCTCAGAATCGGACTCCGTTAGGGTGCCTTTCGGCATTTCGATTAACTACACAAACAAAAACAAGGAGTCAAAATGGATATCAGTTTTCTGCTACAGACCCTTGTCGTGCTTTTGACGATTCTTTTGGGCGCAAAGCTCGCCGGAATCGGACTGGGTATGGCAGGCGGCCTGGGACTATTTGTTCTGACGTTCGGATTCGGATTAAAACCGGCTTCCCCTCCGGTGGACGTCATGCTCATCATTACGGCCGTTGTGGCTGCAGCGGCAACGCTTCAAGCCGGCGGCGGTCTGGATATTCTCGTCAATTGGTCGGAAAAACTCCTTCGCAGTCATCCCAACCGCATCACGATTCTCGCTCCGATTACGACGTATTTGAGTACGATTTTCTGCGGGACGGGGTACGTGGCGCTTTGTCTTTTCCCGGTGATTGCAGAAGTTGCGACCGAGGCCGGCGTTCGTCCCGAACGCCCGATGGCTGCATCGCTTACAGCGAACCAAGCCGCGATTGTCGCAAGTCCTTTATCGGCTGCCGTAGCCGCCATGTGCGCGATTATGGCGCCTTTGGGAGTTTCTCTCGGGCAGATTCTTCTTGTGACGGTTCCGGCAACGATTGTCGGAAGCATCGTCGCCGTGATTGCCGTCTACAACATGGGTGTGGAACTTAAGGACGACCCCATCTATCTGGAAAAGGTCCGTAACGGCGAAATCGAACCGCCTAGGAATGCCGTCGGGGAATTTGTTCCGCGCCCTGTCACAAAGGAAGCGTATCGGTCGCTTTGGATTTTCGGCCTTGTGATTCTCGCAGTGATTTTCTTTGGATCGTTCCGTTCCATGGCTCCGAGTTGGACCGAAAACGGCAAAACCGTCATAATGAATATTCCGACGATGCTCGAAATCCTGATGCTCTCGGCCGGTGTCATCCTCGTTTTGGCCTGCAAAATTAACGTCGGAAGCATCATTCGGACGTCAGTCTTTCAGTCGGGCATGATGGGTGTGACGAGTGTTTTCGGTATCGCTTGGCTCATGGACACATACTTTAATGCGCACATTGCATTTTTCACCGAGGAGCTTTCGGGCGTTGTTCAAGCCTATCCGATTCTTTTTGCTTTGGTGCTCTTTATTGCCGGTGCAGCATTTTTCAGTCACGGTGCTGCCACGCGGGCTATGATGCCTTTGGGTGTCGTTTTAGGCCTGACGCCGGCAACCCTTGTGGGACTTTTCCCGGCGGTCGGTAGCTACCTATTTATTCCGGTCGGCGGTCTGATGATTGCCTGTATTGCCTTTGACCGTACGGGAACGACCAAGATCGGTAAATGGATTCTGAACCATAGTTTCATGCGTGCCCTGCTCACGAGTATGGCAGCGACGCTTTGCGTCTCGTACGCATTGGCGCAATTTGTCATTTAAAGGGGCTCGGCAAAGCGTGATATGGGGCAAAGGGGACGCCGACCTTTTGCCCTGTTTTGTTTTAGGGAGGCTCAATGCCGATGTTTCGTCCGATTGTGATTGCCCCGATTTCGGGTTTAGGTTTATCGCTTTGGGAAGCAACGATTCCTTCGATTCCCGTGATGCTTTTAAATGCATTGGAAGCGGAAGAATCCGAGGCGGCCGTTGCGCTCTTGATGCATCGAGCCCATCACATTTCCTGCGAGCGTGTTCCGTTTCAGGCCTCACGCGGAAAGGCTGTTCGAATCGGATTCCTTAAAGCGCTTGGTTCGGGGTTTACGCATGCCGTAACGCTGGAAGATCCTTTTCGTGACAGCCAAGACTTGGAAATTTTTTTGCGCGCCGCTTGCAATGGACCCGAGACCCTCGTTGAAACGTCTTTGAAAGACGTGCGCCGCGTCTGGCCGATTTCTCTTCTTGCCGATGCAATTGGAAAGACTCCGGGGAGCTTAGGTTTTGAAATCAAACTTCGCGCGCAGTACAGAGGAAGCGTTTCAAAGATCGCCTTACCCGGAAGGAGCGAGCCTTTTTCGCTTTTGGAGCGCATCGGCGGGCGGTTTCTTTAAACTAACGAGCGATGCGAACACAAGGAGGTTGTCCGATGCCTGCGTTTTCCCGTCAATCCGATTTCAATGCGTCCCGGGGCTTCGAAGACGTCGATATGGCCTCACTTCGAGTGTTTCTTGCTGTCTGTGAAACAGGAAACATGACGTCGGCTGCAGAAAAGTTGCACTTGACGCAGTCGGCCGTTTCGGCGTCCGTTCACAGACTTGAAAAGGCGTTTGCCTGTAACCTCTTTGATCGAACGCAGCGCCCGGTACGCCTGACGACATACGGTCGGATTTTGCGTGAGCGCGCAGCCGAGTGCCTGCTTTTATCCGAGAAAACGGTTTTGGAAATGACGCGGGCCCGTCTAGGCGAGAACCTCGATTTGCGCTTGGGTTATTCCGATTCGGTCGCAAGTATCTTCGGACCGTATCTCGCTCAAGAGTTCGTGGCCCGTCTCGGGCACTTCAGTGCCTATGCGGCGATGACGCCGCGCATTACGCAGTACCTGATCGAGGACAAAATCGACATCGGGATTAACACCGACTTGGTCGGTACGAAAAAGACCGTACAGAGTATTCCTGTGTACACGGAAAAATTCATCATTGTTGCGCCGGAGGCATTTGCCGGAGATTTGGCGTCCTGGCGGGATGTCTCGTCGCTTGCCTCTCGTCTGCCGCCGATTCGTTATAACCGGATGTGCCAAAGTTACGTGGAAGTCGAGCGATTACTTCGGCGCCTCAATGCCGATACACCGAGTCGCATCGAAACGGATAGCAATCGACAGATTCTCTCACTCGTGAGTCGGGGTTTGGGCTGGAGTATCGTTCCTGTTTTAGCGCTGGTGCAGGCCAATCGCGAGTTTCACCACGTTTGTTATCGGACGGTTGAACTCACCGGGGCGTTTCGGACCACTAACGTGATTTTTCAAAAGCCGCTTTACGCGGACCTAGCAGAGAAAATTGCCGGCGCGATGAAAGCATTCATACGCGAGCAAATCAATCCGCACTTACAAAATCTCGGGACTCACCTACCGGAGGCGCTTGTCCTCGGATGAGGTTTTAAGGTCCCTTAAGTCGCTCTCATTTCGCTCACTGGGTTAAGAGTTCGGCCCTTTTTGAAGTAATCGGGGTAAAAGTTCTCTTAGAGCGACTCCTTCGGGGTGTCTCATCGCTTGGATGAGGGTGCCGAGATTCGATCCGATTCGGCTTTCTAATTCGGTGACGTCAGTGCACCAGGCGATTACGTTCTTTAAGGCTTGATCCACTCGACTGACGAGAAACTCAGCAGGAATATTTGTTTTGTCATAAGAGGGTTGGCCGAGGTCCTTTAAAGCGCGTCTTAGGGCATCTTCGACATAGCTGACGGCATTCTTGGCACCGGTGAGCTTTTTGTTCGCCAGAAGCCTTTCTTTGTCAAGGTCTTGCCCTGATTTCAGGTGCAAAAGGAACCAAAATTCAATACAGGGATTCGTGACGATGAGCGCGTATCCGAAACGATGACAATCGGCAAGAAAGGCCTCGTAGTGGTCTTTTTTCCAACTATGGGCATCACGGTCGACAATGAGCACCATGATGTCCGTTTCGCTGTCATAGACGATGGACTTTTCTTCAATGAGTGCCAAAAGCCTCTCTTGTGGGAAAGTCGATTCGAAAAACTGCGTTGCCATTGTTGCGATGTAAGGGATGTGCGCGACGAGGACTTCTTGACGAAGGCTTTTTTGGTAGTCGATGTTTTGGGTCAGACAATGCTCTTGCATCGCATTCTTAAACGTCGCACATCGCGACTTGAAGTCGCGCGAATTGCCCCTCTCGGGCAAGAGTCTTTCTTTTTGGATGGAAATGACACGGTCGACGATATCGGAAACGGAGCGCGTTCCCGCCATATCGTCTTCAAGTGTCTTCGTTAAGTCTCGCAGTAGTGCCTTGGGGTGGCTGTGAGGCTCTTCCGAAAAAAGCCGTTCGACAATTTGTATGTCAATAAGCGCATCGATTTTAAGAGCGACTCGATGCCTTTCGATGGCTTCGAAGTACTGGGCCTCCGATACAAGCCCTTCGCAAACCAAAAGGAATTTTCTTTTGAACTGACGCATTGCCCCACGGGTTCTGCGTCCGAAGGGTTTCTTTTCGCGCATAAAAGTTACCTTTCTTGGTACGGAAAGAGAATTGAAAAGACGGGAACGGCTCCGTAACGGCCTTCCAGATAGGCTTTTTCAATCTTCTTGTCAAAGCGCTCGTTGTATTGGTCAAGTGAGTAAATTTCAGAGTCGCCGCTCTCTTTTTTCTGCGCGAACCACACTTCATCTCGTCGCAAAAGGTCAAAGTCCAAAAGCGTCGACTCATGGCTTGTCACAATGAGTTGGGTTCGCAGAGTCGGGTCGTCCTGAGCGCGTTTAAAAAATTCGCTGACGAACTTGTAGGTCATATTCGGGTGCAAAAACCGATCGATTTCATCGATGACGTAAACTTTCCTTGCTTTGGACAAAAGGATTTGCAACAGATTCAGGAGACGAATTGTGCCGTCGGACTCTTCGCCTAGGTGAAAAAGAGATTCCCGGTTCTTGTGGAAAAACTTCAATTCGCTCAGTTGAGGATTTCCGGCTTCGTCTAGGTCGGCTCGGTAAATCCGCTTGTTGTTTCCCGGACTCATCAGGCTGAAGAAGAGGTGGCGTTGTTCCTTTTTTTCAGATAAATGCAGTTCAAAGTCTTTTCGTATGGCTTCACGCAGTTGTGCGGGAATTTCATCGAAGAACTTTTCGATTGAGACCGGTTCGTATTGGAACCCTTCGATTCCAGTATCCAAGGATTTTAAAAGTCTACAGATGTCTTCTTCGCGAATGGTCGGGTCGTCGAATGTTGTCAAATCCGGGAGCACGGATATCGGAGCCGTGACGCGAAGCATTTGGGTGAGCCAACCGTAAACACGAATGAGCTCGTGCGCTTCTGGGTTTTCTTGCGCAAATTTAAGCCCGGCTTGGTTAATGTACGATAAAAATAACTTATCTTGGTTAAGACTGAAGTCCTCGAGATAAAAAGCCAGACGGTCGCTTTGGGGACGATATGTCCCTTTGACACAATCGCGCTCGAACAAAACTGTGTCGTTTCTCTTTTCATCGAGCGTAAAAAGCCATTCGGAGATAATTTGACGGCGGCTTAGGATTGCCTCAAACCCATAAGCGTAAATCGTGCCGTCGAGCTCAAATTGGAGCTCGAAGTAGCTGGGTTTTACTCGATTGGATTCACGAACACGACACCATGAATCAATGGTCCCTGTCGGAAAATCACCGAAGGCAATCACAGACTGAAAAAAAGCGATGGCCTTGACAAAATTTGATTTGCCGGAGGCGTTGGCTCCGTAAAGTGCACAGAACCGAAGAATATTCAGCCCTGCCGTTTGGACGACGTGTGTTTCGCGTTTTTGACGTACTTTGCCCGACAAGGGAGAAAACTCAAGGGCGGTGCCGTCTTCGTTTTCGGAAAAGTTCAGAAAATTCTTCCAGCAAAAACGGACAAGCATAGGGCGCTCCTTTTGTGAAATCTTCACTTAACTTTAATATGTCAAGAGGATAATATCAAATTCTCTCGGCGTTTAACGACAAAGGAAGTGAAAAAATCACTTTTGTATCGTTTTCAAGGTGACATTGTCTGAAAAGGCCATGATGTGTTGAGTGCTTGGAACCTAACGGTCGTCTGCGGTTTCTGAGTCAGTTAGGGGCCATGCCGTCAGCCCCTTAATCGAAGAAGTCGAGCGCCGG
>ENA-ORNP01001595-ORNP01001595.1-human-gut-metagenome-genome-assembly--contig:-NODE-1595-length-22363-cov-5.788282_pt1 | contig 22363 bp, 14 predicted proteins | sample MGYA00242119_ERZ509030 | MGnify/ENA primary metagenome ERZ509030 (study PRJEB26280, sample SAMEA2338708) | human gut metagenome | biome: human gut; feature: human-associated habitat; material: faeces... | reverse complement strand
GAGGCTGGAAACGAAAATAAAATATGAAAAGAGTCATTGTTTCGGGCGGCGGCACGGGCGGTCATATCTATCCTGCCGTGGCTGTGGCCGAAGCGCTCCGACGGCGCTTCGGGGAGGAAGTCGAGATCCTCTTCGTCGGTGCCGAAGGCAAGATGGAGATGGAGAAGGTGCCTGCATTGGGATACCGGATCGTCGGTCTGCCCGTTGCGGGCTTGCAGCGCCGCTTCGATTTGAAAAACCTGGCGGTGCCTTTCAAGGTGCTCAAAAGCATCCGCAAGGCCCGGCGCACCATCCGCGACTTCGGGGCCGATGTGGTCGTCGGTTTCGGAGGGTATGCCAGCGGCCCGGTGCTGTGGGCGGCGCAGCGGATGGGGATTCCGACCGTGATTCAGGAGCAGAACTCCTATGCGGGAGTCACCAACAAGCTGCTGGCCAAGCGTGCCCGCACGATCTGCGTGTCGTATGAGGGGATGGAACGCTTTTTCCCGAAGGAGAAGATCGTGATGACGGGCAACCCTCTGCGGGGACGTTTTTCGAAAGCGGGTGCGGATCGCCGCGAGGCGCTGGCGCATTTCGGCTTCCGGGACGATCTGCCGGTGCTGCTCGTCGTGGGCGGGTCGCTCGGTACGCGGACGCTCAACGAGATGATGAAGGCCTGGGTTCTGCGGCAGGGCGGTGCTTCGCCGGTGCAGGTGATCTGGCAGACGGGCAAATATTACGAGCGGGAGATGCGCGAGTTTCTGGCGCAGCATCCTACGGCGAATATCTGGCAGGGGACATTCATCGACCGCATGGATTACGCTTATGCGGCGGCCGATCTGGTCGTTTCGCGCAGCGGGGCCTGCACGGTGTCGGAACTCTGTCTGGTGGCCAAGCCGACCCTTTTCGTGCCGTCGCCCAACGTGGCGGAAGATCATCAGACCAAGAATGCCCGGGCGTTGGCCGACAAGGGGGCTGCACTGCTGATCCCCGATTCCGAGGCGGTCGCCCGGGTCATGGACGAGGTGGTCGGGCTGTTGAAGGATCCGGCCCGTTTGTCCGAGTTGAGCCGCAATATCGAGGCGCTGGCCATCCCCGATTCCGCCGAGCGGATCGTGAACGAAATCGAAAGACAGTTGCCGCAGTCGAAATAGAGCCGCCGGGAGCGACCGAGCGGGGAAAATGCCTGAGCGGGGCAGGTGAAATCGTCCTGCCGGGTGTAATAAAGAAGAAATCGATCAATGAAAGAGTTTTCCAATGTTTTCGATGAGCGAGGGGAGCGCCGAATCTGTTCGGACTCTGCCGAGCCGGAAAAACAACGAATGCAGTTCAACGTATATTTTCTCGGAATCGGGGGGATCGGCATGAGTGCTCTGGCCCGGTATTTCCTCCACGAAGGCCGAAGGGTGGCGGGGTACGACCGGGTGCGGTCGCATCTCACGGACCAGATCGAGGCCGAAGGAGCAGTTGTTCACTATGAGGAGGATCCGGCGCTGATTCCGGCTGATTTCCGGGATCCGGCCACGACGATCGTGGTCTATACGCCGGCAGTTCCGGCGGATCACGCCGAATTGCGCTGGTTCCGGCAGAACGGGTTCGAGATCGTCAAGCGTTCGCAGATGCTGGGGTACCTTTCGCAGGGGAAATTCGTGATAGCGGTGGCCGGTACGCACGGCAAAACCACGACCACGACGCTCGTGGCATGGCTCAACCACCGGGTGACGGGCGGCGGAAGCGCTTTCCTGGGTGGTATTTCCCGGAATTTTTCGAGTAACCTGGTGCTCGGCCGGGGGCGGCGTCTGGCGGTCGAGGCCGACGAGTTCGACCGTTCGTTCCTGCGGCTGTGGCCCGACGTGGCGGTGGTCTCCTCGGCCGATGCCGATCATCTGGATATTTACGGTACGCACGAGGCATTGCGCGAGGCTTTTTCGCAGTTCGTCGGACAGATCCGCGAGGGCGGGGCGCTGGTCGTCAAGCAGGGTGTCGATCTGAAGATCGGGACCCCCGGTATCCGGGTTTACCGCTATTCGTACGACGAGCCGTGCGATTTCTACGCCCGCAACGTGCAGCTGCTCGAAGGGGGGCATTACCGTTACGACCTGGTGACACCCTCGGGCGCGTTCGAGGGGTGCACGCTGGGCGTTCCGGGGTGGGTCAACATCGAAAACGCGGTCGCGGCCGTCGCTTCGGTGTGGTGTGCCGCGAAGGCCGGAGGAACTCCGCTGGATGCCGATAAGCTGCGCGGCGCGCTGGCCTCGTTCTCGGGGGTGAAACGGCGTTTCGAGTTCTATGTCAACACCCCGAAGCAGGTCTATATGGACGACTACGCCCACCATCCGCGCGAGCTGGCCGCAACGCTCACCTCCGTGCGGAAGATGTTCCCCGGGCGGCGGATCACGGCGCTGTTCCAGCCCCACCTCTACACCCGTACGCGCGACCTCCATGCGGAGTTCGCCGAGGCGTTGTCGCATGCCGACGAAGTGGTGCTGCTGCCGATCTATCCGGCCCGCGAGGAGCCGATTCCGGGCATCACCTCGGAGATCATCGCCCGACGGGTCGCCGCGCCGTGCCGTATCGTCGACCGCGACCATTTGGCCGACGAGGTGGCCGCGATGGACACCGACGTTGTGATCAGCTTCGGCGCCGGCAATATCGACGCCTGCTGCCCCGCATTGGCGGAGCGATTAAAAATGAAAAGCTAAATATTAAAAATACAGGTATCTGTTTTTGGCATTTTCGTTTCCGGCTGGAGTTGATGAGGTCTCTTTTGCTTGACAAAAACGACTTCTTGCGTGGCTTGGAATCTGCCTGAATGATTTTTCATAATTTTTAATAGTGATGTCCCGCTACCTCCGATACACGCTTCTGACCCTGCTGTGGGTCGCCGTGGCCGCATACATCGTCTTTGCGGCCTCGGCGGTGCGGCGCGTGCGCAGGACGGGTACGGTCGGAAGGCTGGAGATCGAGGTGGTGGACAGCTCTTCGCAGGGACATCTGGTCTCGGCGGCGATGGTCCGCCAGTGGATTTCACATGCCGGAATCAAGACACTCGGCACGGCAGTTGATGCGGTGGACCTGACGGGTATCGAACGACTGATCGCCCGCAACGGATTCGTGGATAAAACGGTTGCCTATGTCTCCTACGGGGGAACGCTGCACATCGAGATCAGCCAGCGCAAGCCGCTGGTGCGCCTGCTTACCGACGGCATGAACGCCTACGTGACCGCCGACGGCTATGTCTTCGCCGCGCCCCGCGCCTCGTCGCTCTACGTGCCGGTGGTCACCGGCAGTTACCGTCCTCCCTTCCCTGCGTCGTACGTCGGGAGCGTGCGGGAGCATATCGACCTGCGTCTCGGCGAGATTGACGAACGCATCGCCGAACTCGAACGCGAGAAATACCCCCTCTACCGGCGTGAGATGGAGAACGACCGCAACATTTCGGCCCTGCGCCGCATGCGCATCAAGCGGCAGTGGTGGCGGCTGGAAGGTTCGCGGGAGTTCGATGCGCGGGTCGACGCGCTGCGCGAGAAAAAAGCCGGCCTGCGCCGCACCTACCGCTACCGGGCGGGCGTGATCCGCGAGGAGATCGAGCGTATCGCCGGGTTGCAGGAGGCCGAGCGGCGGAAACAAAAAAAGTTGGAGAAAAGCTACGAAGATTTCATGAAACTCCTTACCTTTGTAGAAACTGTCGAAGACGATGATTTCTGGAGGTCGGAAGTGGTGCAGATCACCGCGAAAACGACCCCCAGCGGAGCATTGGAGGTGGAACTTACGCCCCGCAGCGGCCGCTTCGCCGTGCTTTTCGGCCGGCTGGAGGACGTGGAGCGCAAGTTCGACAAACTGTTGCGGTTTTACCGCAGCGGCCTCTCGTCGATCGGCTGGAGCGAATACCGCACTATTGACATCAGATATAACGACCAGGTGGTTTGCAAGAAGTAAAAGGATTATACCGTGGAAAAAAAGAATTATACCGTTGCCGTCGATTTGGGCTGCTCGTCGGTCGTGGTGGCCGTCGGGGAGAAGACGCCCGAAGGCCTGCTTGACGTGGCGTGTGTCGTCACGAAGCCCGTCGAGGGAGTCAATGCGGGCCGGATCGAGAATATCGAACTGGTGAGCCGCGCCATCCGCGAGGCCGTGTCGGAGGCCGAGCAGCAGCTCGGAATCCGCATCACGGAGGCGTATGCCGGTATCTCGGGCGACTTCGTGCGCTGTGCGCGCCATACCGACCATGTCTTCGTCTACGATCCCCAGAACGGCGTCAACCAGAAGGACGTCGATGCGCTGTTCGACCGCATGCGCAACGTGCAGGCCCCCGACGACGAGACCATCATGGAGCGCGTGCCCCAGAACTACATGGTCGACGACAACCAGGAGGTGCGCAATCCCGTGGGTTCGTTCGGCAAGAAACTTTCGTCGACGTTCAACTTCATCCTTTGCCTCAAAACCCCGATGCAGCGTCTCGATATGGCCCTGAAACGCCTCGGCATCAAGATGCTGGGCGTCATGTCCGACGCGCTGGCGACGCCCGAAGCGGTGTTGCTGCCCGATGAGAAGGAGGAGGGCGTGGCCGTGGTCGACGTCGGCGGCGGCGTCACCGACGTGACGGTCTATTACCGCAACGTGGTGCGTTACGTCGCTTCGATCCCGATGGGCGCATCGGCCATCAACCGCGACATCCGCACGATGAGCGTTCCCGAGAAACACGTCGAGAGCCTCAAGCAGAAATACGGTTCGGCGGTCGCCGAACTGGCTCCCGAGGACAAGCTGATCCGCGTCAACGGCCGTACGGCCCGCGAGGCGAAGGACATTCTGCTGCGCAACCTGGCCACCGTCATCGAGGCCCGGGCTACCGACATCGTCGAATTCGTGCAGCAGGAGATCCGGGATTCGGGGTATGCCGAGCGGTTGGCCTACGGCATCGTGCTGACGGGCGGCTCGGCCCGACTCAAGGATATAGACGAATTGTTCCGTCGTGTGACCGGCATGGACGTTCGTATCGCAAGCGCCGAAACAGGCATCAGCGAAGATTCGCGCGAGGCGGTTGCGAACCCTGCGTTCGCCACGGTCGTCGGACTGTTGCTCAAGGGGGCCGGCATGGGTTCGTGCAACGTGATCGAGGACAAGGCGGGCCTTTCGCCCCGTCGTCCCGTGCCGCCAACCCCTGCACCGGGATTCCAGCCTCCGCAGCCCCAGTCGCGGCCGCAATCCCAGCCCTATGCGCCGACACGGCCTTCTGCGGAAACGGTCAATGCGGCGTATGCGCGTCGGGAGGCTGCCCGTGCGGAATCCGCAGCGGTCGAGCCCGAGGTGGACGATGCCGGAGAGGAGCCCGCGCCTCAGGCTCCCGTGCAGGAGCCGGTGAAAAAGGAACGCAACTGGCGGAGTATTTTCAAGCGGACGCTCGACAAGATCAACGAGGGCTTCAATGCCGCCGATGACGAGGAGATTTAACGATTAAGACAAGAGAAACGAAACGATATGACAGACGATGTAATCACCCAGTTGGCCGCTGCCCGCACGAATCCTTCCATTATCATGGTAGTCGGTGTCGGCGGTGCGGGCGGCAATGCCGTGAATCACATGTGGAACCTGGGGATCAAGGGCGTGGACTTTATGGTCTGCAACACCGACCAGCAGGCGCTCGACAAGAGTCCCGTGGAGCTGAAAGTCCGGCTCGGCAGCGAGGGATTGGGCGCCGGTAACGACCCTGAAAACGGACGCAAGGCCGCCATCGAGTCGCTTGATGTGGTGCGCCAGCGTTTCGAGGCGTCGGGGACCAAGATGGTCTTCATCACCGCCGGTATGGGCGGCGGTACGGGTACGGGCGCTTCGCCGGTGATCGCCAAGCTGGCCAAGGAGATGGGAATGCTGACCGTCGGCATCGTCACTTCGCCGCTGGCCGTCGAAGGCAAGATCCGTTACGAACAGGCGTTCCGGGGCATCGAGGAGCTGCGTCAGAACGTCGATTCGCTGCTGATTATCAACAACGAGAATATTCTTGAAATATACGGCCGTCTGGCCTTGAAGCAGGCTTTCGGCAAGGCCGACGACATCCTGGCTTCGGCTGCGAAGGGCATCGCAGAGATCATTACGGTCGAGAGCGACCTGGTGAACGTCGATTTCGCCGACGTGTCGAAGGTGATGCGGGACAGCGGCCGCGCGCACATGAGCGTAGCGACGGCCGAAGGCGACAACCGGGCCGAGGCGGTGGCCGAAGCGTCGCTGCATTCGCCCCTGTTGGATCACAACCTGATTTCCGGAGCCCGCAACATTCTGCTCAATATCTCGGTGGCCAATGCCGAAGAGCTGATGTACGAGGAGGTGGTGCGGATTCTGGAGTATATCCAGGCGCATGCCAGCGTCGAGGACGAGTCCGGAAATATCCACAACGCCAATATCATCTGGGGTACGAGCGAGAAACCCCAGTTGGGCAATGCCATCGAGCTGGTAGTGGTGGCGACGGGATTCGAGGGCGACGAGGAGAAGCGGATGATGAAGACGGTCATTCCGCCCGCACGGATCGTCAAGCCTGTCCCGGAAGGTGCCGACCCCGCCGGAAAGCCGGTGTTGGAACCGGTGGGCAAGCCCGGCAAGGCCACTCCGCAGACACGCCCTCTGGAGCAGGTGATCCTGGGCGAGAAATCGACCCGTTACAGCAATATCGACCAGATCCTCGCCAAACCGGCTTATCAGTCGCGTAAGGCGCAGTTCATCGTCGAGATGCCTGCGGGCCGCAAGGAGGTGCTTAAGGAGGAGAAGGGTGCTGCGGAGCGTGCGGAGGAAAACCGCTCCGAGTCGCTGTTCGATTAACATAAAACGGATTGGATTTGGAAGATAGTGCTGCGGCCATCATCTATCACGGCATGACGTTTCATGTCGTGGTGCTGTGTTGTGTGACTTTGTTCCTGCTATTGGTTTCGGCGTTGGTTTCCGGCTCCGAAACCGCTTTTTTTTCGCTTTCGGGTAACGATGTGCGCAAGATCCGGCGGCACGATACGCCGGTTTGCCGGCGGATGCTGAATCTGCTGGGCAAGGCCGATCTGCTGCTGGCTACGATTCTGGTAGTCAATAATCTGGTCAATATCGGTATCGTTATCCTCTCTTCGGAGATCATCGATTCGCTTTTCACTTTCGCCCGTTTCGAGTTTCTTTTCAAGACGGTGATCGTGACGTTCCTGCTGCTGCTTTTCGGGGAGATTTTGCCTAAAGTCGCGGCGCAGACGATTCCTTTGCGGTTCGCCGGTTTCGCTGCGCGGCCCCTTTTGGTGCTGCGATGGATTTTTTATCCGTTGTCGTATGTGCTGGTGCGCACCGGAAACCGTATCAGCGAGCGGGCTGCCCACCATCAGGAAATTTCCATCGGCGAACTGGCCGATGCGATCGATATGACACGCACGGCCTCCAAGGAGGAGCACGGGATGCTTTCGGGCATCGTCAGCTTCGTCAATACCGAGGTGCAGGAGATCATGAAACCCCGGGTGGATATTACGGCCGTTGCCATCACGGATTCCTATGAACAGGTCAAGCAGACCATCATCCGGTCGGGTTTCTCGCGCATTCCGGTTTACGAGGGCGATTTGGACAATATCAAGGGAACGCTTTATGTCAAGGATCTGCTTTCGCATATCGACCGGGGCGACGAATTCGGCTGGCAGCAACTGATCCGCAGGCCCTATTTCGTGCCGGAGCACAAGAAGATCAACGACCTGCTGGCCGATTTCCAGAACCAGAAGATCCACATGGCGATCGTCGTCGATGAATACGGCTCGACGCAGGGCCTCGTGTCGCTCGAAGACATCGTCGAGGAGGTAGTGGGTGAAATTTCGGACGAAAGCGACAAGGACGAAGTGTTTTATACCCGTTTGGACAAAGATACCTACCTGTTCGACGGCAAGACCCATATCGGCGATTTCGAACGCATTGTGGAGATTGCCGAAGGTACTTTCGCCGATGTCAAGGGGCGTGCCGAAACACTGGCCGGTCTGATGCTCGAACTGAAGTGCGACTTCCTGAAAAAGGGGGATACGGTAACGGCTCACGGTGTGCGGTTCACTGTGGAGGAGATCGAGGGACACCGCATCGACAAGATCAAAGTCCGTCTGCATGGATAATATCCTTTGTATCGAAAAGGTTTTGTCCTGGGAACGGTTGCTGCGGCTGGTTCCCGAACGGGATCTTCGGTTGGCTGCGGCGTTGAAGCCGGCTTCCCGCCGCGAAGAGTTTCTGATGTGGCGGTCGATTGTTTACCGTCGTCTGCCGGATGCCGAAATCGCATATAATGCGGTCGGAGCTCCCGTCGTATGCAATTATCCTCTCCATATCGGAGTTTCCCACTGCCCCGGATACGTTGCGGTCTGCTTCTCCGACCGTCCATGTGCCGTCGATATCGAGCCGCTTGCCCGCGATTTCGGTCGGGCGGCAGTCCGCTTTGCTTCTGCCGAAGAGCGGCAGTTGTCCGACAGTCCGCTGTTGTTGCCGGCCCTCTGGTGCGCCAAGGAGACGCTTTACAAATATTCGGGGCGGCGGAACCTCGATCTGCTCCGGGATTTACGGATCGAGCGTTTCGATCCGGACGAAGGCCGGATGACGGGTCGTATTTGCGGGGAATCCGCATTGGAAATCGGACTTCGGAGGGAGGAGGAGCTTCTTGCAGCCTATATCTTGGTGTGATTATGCTTGCAGGCGTAATTCGGTTCGGGACTTTCGGGGTGTCTGTCGTTCTATAATGGAGGTTCCGCCGAGGAGTTGATTTTCGGACGCTTGGGGCGGTGTTTGCGGCGCCGGATGCAAGGATGCCGCCCGGCAGCTTCGAGGCGGGGCTTCGGTGCTCTTGAAATTTCGGATCGTCTGTTGTCAGACCGTTTTGCCGACGTGGAGGGATGTCGGGCGGCTGCGGAGGATTCGGAACCTTCTTTCTGCCGAAATGGGACGAATACCCTCCTCCTTGCCGGAAGTTTCACAAATCCTTTTTCGTATCGGGCGGCCGGAAATCGAACCTCTTGCCGACGAAATCCGGTCGGTCGGGGCGTTATTCCGAATGTTATTGTTATTTTTGTAACGATGAAACAGGCCGTCACCCCGCTTCGTTTAGGTTCCGACCGGATTTCGTCGCTGCTCGTCCGTTATGCGATCCCTTCGATTATCGCGATGACCTCTTCGTCGCTCTACAACATCGTCGATAGCATTTTCATCGGACACGGCGTCGGTCCGATCGCCATTTCCGGCGTGGCGCTTTCGATGCCTCTGATGAACATCGCGTCGGCTTTCGGGTCGTTGATCGGGATCGGTGCTGCGGCGCTCACCTCGATCCGGCTGGGACAGGGACGCCGGGAGGCTGCCGAGGGGGTGTTGGGCAATGTGGTGTTGCTCAATTTTCTGGTAGCGGCGCTTTTTACGGCCGTAGGTCTGTTGCTGCTGGACCCCATTCTCTGCTTCTTCGGGGCGAGCGATGCCACGATCGGTTATGCACGCGATTTCATGCAGATCATTCTCGGCGGTACGATCGTTACCCATATGTATTTGAGCCTGAACGAAGTGATCCGTGCTTCGGGTTATCCGAGGAGAGCCATGACGATTATGCTGACGGCCGTCGTGTTGAACTGTCTGCTCAATCCGCTGTTCATTTTCGGGTTCGGCTGGGGTATTCGCGGTTCGGCGGCCGCGACGGTGCTGGCCCAGGCCGCAGCACTCTCGGTTTCGCTCATCCACTTCTCTTCCCGGGGAAGTTTCATCCGGTTCGAACGGGGGATTTTCCGCTTGCAGGTGTCGGTCGTGGGCAAGATCTTTTCTATCGGTATGGCTTCGTTTCTGCTGCACCTCTGTGCTTCGGCGGTAGTGATCGTCGTGAACAAATCGCTCCGGGAGTACGGCGGCGACGTGGCGATCGGGGCGTATGGCATCATTTATCGGGTGGCGATGCTCTTCCTGATGATCGTTTCTGGACTGAATCAGGGCATGCAGCCCATCGTGGGGTACAATTACGGCGCCCGGCGGTACGACCGGGTGTTGAAGGTCCTGCGGCAGACCGTCGTGTGTGCGGTTTGCGTGACGACGACGGGATTCCTGCTGGGACAGCTCTTTCCCCGGCAGGTGGCGATGCTCTTCGTCGATGCTGCGGACGGAGCTGCGGCCGAGCGGATGATCTCTACGGCGGCCGAGGGGCTGCGGATCGTGTTGTGCGTTTTCCCGATCGTCGGATTCCAGATCGTGACCTCCAATTTTTTCCAATATATCGGCAAGCCGCACAAGGCGATTTTCCTCTCCCTCACGCGGCAGATGCTGTTCCTCATCCCGCTGCTCCTTGTTTTGCCGCCGCATCTCGGTACGCTGGGTGTCTGGATGTCGATGCCGATTGCCGACGGTACGGCCTCTCTGCTGGCCGCCGTGCTGCTCTTCTACCAGGTTCGTAAATTCAGACACCGGCCCCATGCGGAACGGAGTATCTGAGTTTTTTGAAAATATCGATTACAGACTCTTTCGGTGAATTGATGGGGGCATTCGCTCGATCCGGGAAATACGACAGAACTCTCGGACGGATCGTTGCACGCGTCCGATTTGGTTTGAATACGGAGCAGGAGCGAGGAGGTGTCGGGTGCCTCCGGGCGTTGGTCGTAACGATAGGGATATCTGCGCAGAAAGAGCTTTTACGATAATAAAAAACAGAGCCGGTGATCCACCGGCTCTGTTTTGGATTTTGTGTTTTGGATTAAATTCCGAGTTTGGTGCGGATCTCCTGCGGAATGGCGTTCTTGTTTACCATAACGGACAGGGTTTTGTACTCCACGAACGGACGCGAGAAGTAGTAGTAACCGTCGTAGGGAGGACGTACGTCCCACGAGTTCTTTACCTTGAAGAAGGGATTGCCCTGCTGATCGACGGCCGTACCCACGATTACCATGCCGTGGTCGTCCGTAGTTTCGTAGTTGTCGAAAGCGATCTGGCGCATCTCCTGCGTGATCTTCTTCTCCTTGACGGGTTTGTCGAACTTGTAGAGAGCCGCCTCTTTCTCGGCGGCGCTCAATTTGCCCCACTTCTCGGCCTCGGTACCCTCCATGCCGTCGATGTCGGTTTCGGGAATGATGCCGATCGCCTTGATGCGGTCGAAGCCCTTTTCGCTGACGTCGGTAGCCCATTCGATCGAGTAACCGTTGGCCAGGGCATTATCGACCACGGCCATCATCTCTTCCAGCGGTACGTTGTAAACCGTACCCCACATCCAGTTGTCGGGAACCTCGATGATGAACTCCGAGTAGAAAGGATGGTGTGTGAAAGAACCTATATCCACATAGTCGTCCATTTTGATCGGCAGCGACGCTGCGAACGATTCGGGGGTATATTCCTTGCCTTCGTAGGTGAATTTTTCAGGGCGCACGCCGAAATAAGTGTCCAGCAGCGCATTCAGACCGTCCTGCCAGGCCGTGGTCAGCACCCCGTTGTTTCTTGCCTTGATAACTGCGTCCAGGTAGGCTTTCAGTGCTGCGTCGAGCTCGCCGAAGACCGGTTTCTCCGTGCCGTAGTTCAGACCCGGATAGACCTCCTGGGGTACGATGCCGTATTTCTTGATGCCTTCGATTACGTCGTGGGCGGCACCGCCTTCCGCAAAGTTCAGATGTCCGTGCAGGCGGACGTATTTAACGCCTTTGTCGAAATACATGTTGCGGACGATCCACATTTCGGACAGGTCCATCTCCGGCCCGCCGGCCCGCAGAATTTCGTTTTCCAGGAACGAAAGAGCCGAATAACACCAGCAGGTGCCGCTGCGGTGCTGGTCTTTGACCGAAGTGTTCGGTACGGTGGTCAAGTCGGTGAACTTGTAGCCTTCCTCCTGGGTCTTCTGTGCAGGTTTCTTGGCCGATGCGGAGCACACCATAAGTGCCAGGCCTGCGAGTAACAGCAGTTTTTTCATCGTAATTTTGGGGTTTGTTATTTTTTAGAAGTTTGAATGATTTTCATGCACGCTTCGAGAGTGATCTCCTCGGGTTTGGTCCCTTTGGGAATACGGTAGTTCTTGCCTTTGTAGGCGATATAAGGACCGTAACGGCCGTTTTTAATCAGTAGTTCGGGCTCTTCGGCGAAGGTTTTGAGCGGAGTGTTCGCTGCAGCGGCGCGGGCCTGCTGTTCGCGCACGAGCTCCGCAGCGCGGTCGTAGCCGATCGTATAGGGATCGTCCGTGCGGGCGAGCGATGCGAACGATTTGCCGTGCCGCACGTAGGGCCCGAACTTTCCGATGCCGATGACCAGATCTTCCCCTTCGTAGGGCCCCAGGTTGCGGGGCAGGCTGAAGAGCGCCAAAGCCTCTTCGAGGGTGAGCGATTCGATCAACTGCCCCTTCTTGAGCGATGCGAAACGGCTCTTTTCCCCTTCGTTGCCTTCGATTTCGACCATCGGACCGTAGCGGCCGATGCGGGCTTTTACCGTATGCCCCGTAGCGGGGTCGGTGCCCAGGATGCGTATCTGGTTGTTTTTGGTCGTCTGGGTCGTGGTCGCATGATCGACCATTTTATGAAAAGGACCGTAAAAATCGTCGATCATGCTGTTCCAGGTGATCTCTCCGTCGGCGATGCGGTCGAACTCCTTTTCGACGTTGGCCGTGAAGTTGTAGTCCATGATCGGCTCGAATTGCGATTCGAGGTAGTCATTGACCACCATGCCGATATCGGTCGGCTGGAGTCGGTTTTTCTCCTTGCCGTAGGTTTCGGTAAGCCTTTTTTCGGCGATCTTGCTGCCGGTCAGCGTAAGTTGCACGTAGCTGCGTTTCTGGCCCTCCTTGTTCTGTTTGACCACGTACCCGCGGTTGATGATCGTCGTGATGGTCGGCGCGTAGGTCGAAGGACGTCCGATGCCGAGCTCTTCGAGCCGTTTTACGAGCGAAGCCTCGTTGTAGCGGGCCGGCGGTGCGGTGAAGCGTTCCGTGGCTGTAATTTGCGCGGGATTGACGCTCTCGCCTTGGGCCATTTTGGGGAGGATGCCCGATCCCTCTTCGCCCGGCTCCTCGTCCGTGGATTCCGAGTAGAGTTTCAGGAATCCGTCGAAACGGATCACTTCGCCCGTGGCGACGAACTGGGCGTCCGAACCGGAGATATCGATGACGATCGTGGTGCGGTCGAGCTCCGCAGGAACCATCTGCGAGGCGACCGTCCGCTTCCAGATCAGGTCGTACAACTTCTTTTCGGCGGGAGTGCCTTCGATCGTCTGCCGCTCGATATACGACGGGCGGATCGCCTCGTGGGCCTCCTGTGCGCCTTTGGTTTTTGTCTTGTAATTATGTGCCGATGAGTATTTCTCACCGAAAAGTTTGATGATCTCCTCCTTGCACTGGCCGATCGCCTGCTTCGAGAGATTTACCGAGTCGGTACGCATGTAGGTAATCAAACCCTGCTCGTAGAGGTGCTGCGCCACGGACATCGTCTGCGATACCGACATTCCGAGTTTGCGGCCCGCCTCCTGCTGGAGCGTCGAGGTCGTGAACGGAGGCGCGGGGTAGCGCTGTGCCGGTTTTTCCTCGGCTTTGGCGACGGTGAACCGGGCGTCGATGCAGCTGCGCAGGAAAGTCTCTGCTTCCTCGCGGGTATCGAAGCGGGTGGACAGTTCCGCCTTGAAAAGGGTTTTATCGGGATCGGTGGCGGCGTAGAACTGTGCTACGACACGGTAGTAGGGCGTCGAGCGGAATGCGATGATCTCCCTCTCCCGCTCGACCAGCAGCCGTACGGCGACGCTCTGTACGCGTCCGGCCGAGAGTTGGGGCCGCACCTTTTTCCAGAGCAGGGGCGATAGCTCGAATCCGACCAGGCGGTCCAGCACGCGGCGTGCCTGCTGGGCATTTACCAGATTCATATCGATCGTGCGGGGCGATTCGATGGCTGCCAGAATCGCCGGTTTGGTAATTTCGTGGAAAACGATTCGCTTGGTTTGGTCGATCGGCAGGCCGAGAACCTCTGCGAGGTGCCAGGCGATCGCCTCTCCTTCGCGGTCTTCATCGGACGCGAGCCAGACGGTCTTGGTCTTCTTGGCCAGCGACGAAAGTTCCTCGACAACCTTGCGTTTGTCGCTCGGAATTTCATAGACCGGTTCGTAGTCCTTGTCCAGATTGACGCCGAGATCTTTTTTCGAGAGGTCCCGGATATGCCCGAAGCTCGACTTGACGACGAAATCCTTGCCCAGGAATTTTTCGATGGTCTTGGCTTTGGCCGGGGACTCGACTATTACTAAATTTTCCTGCATAACATTCAGTATCTTTTCACTAACGCAAGATAACCTAAGTTCGTACTTAGGTTATCCGCAGGTGCTTCGCTATTTTATCATCGTGTAAATCAGGCGCAGCTTGATCGGCGCGTTGTTTGCGGCGTTTTCCATGCCTTGTGCCGATGTATAGGGCATCGTGAAGAGTCCGTAGGCTTCGGGTCCGATGTAGATCGTCCGGGGGGCGGAGTTCTCCGTTTGGCTGCCGCCGGTTTCGACACCCTGGGATTTCAGGTAGCCGTTCCATACTTCCTGCATGTGGCTGGTGATATCCATGACGTAACAACCCTGGCTGCGGTTGAGGTAACCCCCATACGGCAATTCGAAATTCTGGCTCGCGTAGAGCTTTTCATAGGTGTAGTAGTAATCGGAAATGCCCAGCACGTGCTTGTAATCGGCGTAGAGGCCCAGCCGTTGGAACGATTCGTCGAGCAGGGGGGTAATGGCTCCCACGTCGATCTTCTCCCAGTCGTAATCGCTCTTTTCGAGGTAGATCATCAGTTCCGCCTGGTTGATGGCGATCGAGGTATAGGGCATGCCCGATTCGTCCGTAACTTCCTTGTAGAGAGCTTCAATTCCTTCGAACAGGGCGTCCGTGAGGGTCAGCTCCGTGATTACGCCGTCCATCCCTTCGACATATACGTTGGGGTTCAGGGGCCGCTGTTCGTTCCGCTCGTCGATGTCGGCCGGATTGATCTTGGAGCCGGTGTAATCGTGTCGGATGGTGTTGATCGAAACATTGCCGTAGGGATCGTCTTCGCGGTAGAAGAGGTAGCTGGCCGTGATCGTATCCTGGATCAGCGTCGGGTCGGTTCTGTTCCGGCTGCGGGTGTACATCAGAAGACCCGACTCCGCGAGGTTCGTAGCGAACAGGTTCCCTTCTCCCGATGGATCTTCCTGGGCCGGCTTGATGTAAATACCGTTGAAATAGTCCACCCAAAGCTCCGGATTGCGGTAGATCGTCATATCGCCCTTGTACTTGCCTTCGAGCAGCATCAGTCGTTTGATGAGCCCCCGTCCTTCAGGCGTAGGCTGCAGGGTGACGTACTCCGTGGCCGGTCCCGTCGTCGTGCCGTTGGGGAAGGTGAAGGTGAATACCGGGTTGGGGTTGAGGTAGGGGGTCGGATCGAAGGTCGGGTAGAAAAGGGTGTCGGCGACGCTGCCTGCTCCGGCCGGGGCTGTCAGCGAGGGATTGAGGTAATCGTTCGAAATCACCTCATAGACATTGTACGTCATCGGCTTGAGGGTGTCGCCTCCGTAGTTCGAGATTTTGATTTTGAGTTCGATCGAGTCGAAAATGGGCTGGTAGCCGAATCCGGTCGTATCGGAGAGGGCTACGGCGCGGTATTGGGTCAGGAAACCTGCCGTGCGACGCCCGAAAGTTTCGTCGTGCATCACACCGAAATACCCCTCTCCCAGGTTGGAAGCCTTGAGAGAGTCGGTTTTGTAGAGTCGAGTTTCGAAATAGGGCCGCTCGGCGTCGGGTGCGAGCGCGAAAACTTTCAGACCGATCTTCATCTGCTGATCCCCCGGTTGGTAGCCTGCGCCCAGCCGGTCGTCCACTTTCGTGCAACCTGTAAAGAAGACCATGCCCGCTGCGGTGAGAACGGCGGCCAATTCGGCGGCCCGGCGTATTTTACTGGATCGAATCATAGAATCGGTTGTAGTTGTCGAAAAAGTCCTCTGCGTCGGGCGACTGGTATTCCAGGAGCGGTTTGCCGCTGTTACGGACCAACTCGATAATTTCGGGGGTTACCGCATCGGAAGCCAGAATGATGCCGTCGGCATACTCCATAACGTAACGGCAGAGGTTTTCGTATGAAGGGGTGTCGAGGATCGACAGTTTTTTGTCTTTGACGCCTTCGTTGGCGATTTTCTCCTTCATTCCTGCATCCAGCGGTTTGTCGAAACCGTCGCCGTAGAGCGAAACGACGATTTTGACCTCCTTGAAAATCGGGTCGTCGGCGAAGACCTTTTTCAGATAGATCGGCACGATACTCGAGAACCAGCCGTGGCAGTGGACGACCGTCGGCGTCCAACGCAGTTTCTTGACCGTTTCGAGTACGCCCCGGGCGAAGAAGATGGCCCGTTCGTCGTTGTCTTCGAAATAGTTTTCGTCGGCATCCCGGAGAATCGCTTTGCGGGCGAAATAGTCGTCGTTGTCGATGAAATAGATCTGCACTCGGGCTGACGGAATCGAAGCGACCTTGATAATCAGTTGATGATCGTTGTCGTCGATGATGAGGTTCATACCCGAGAGCCGGATCACCTCATGCAATTGATGACGCCGTTCGTTGATGCAGCCGTACCGGGGCATGAATGTGCGGATTTCATTGCCGCGCTCCTGCATCGCCTGCGAGAGCCGCCGGCACAGAAGCGCCCCCTCCGTATCCGGGACATACGGAGCCACTTCCTGACAGACGTATAGTATCCTGTTCGATGCCATTGGTTGAAATTTTTTCTTCATCTCCTGGTGCGGTGCGCTCGGAGTGCCCGCCGGTCGGAAACGATGATTTTTTAGCTTGCTCGGCGAAGAAGGCACGGGCCGGATGCAATGCGAAAAGTTGCCTTGTCGTGCTGCCGTACCTCACTTCACGAAAGTTTATCTTTCGCAAAGATAGTGAAAGGTGAGAGCAATCGCGCGGGCTTGCACGCAAAAGATTGCCGAACCGCCTCCTATCTTCTGCAAAGATAGTGATTTTTCTTAAAGAATCAGCATCGCGTCGCCATAAGTTCCGAAGCGGTAGCCCTCCTCTTTGGCTATTTTGTAGGCATTCATTATCAGGTCGTAACCTCCGAATGCCGAAACCATCATCAGTTGGGTCGAGTAGGGAAGCTGGAAGTTGGTCACCATGGCATCGGCCACCGAAAATTCGTACGGGGCGAAGATGAACTTGTTGGTCCAGCCCTCCATCGGCTTGATCATGCCGCCGGTCGAAACGGCCGTTTCGAGCGTTCGCATGACCGTCGTGCCGATCGAAACGATCTTATGTCCTTCGCGTTTGGTCTTGTTTACCGTTTCGGCCGTGGGTTCGTCCACGAAGAACTGTTCGGAGTCCATCTTGTGCTTCGAGAGGTCTTCGACATCGACCGTGCGGAAGTTGCCCAGGCCGACGTGGAGCGTGATGAACGCCTTTTCGATCCCCTTGATCTCCATACGTTTGAACAGATGCTTGGAGAAATGCATGCCGGCCGTCGGGGCGGCTACGGCGCCCTCTTTGCTGGCGAAAATGGTCTGGTAGCGCTCGGCGTCTTCCGGCTCGACCTTTTCGCGCACCCACTTGGGCAGCGGGGTTTCGCCCAGTTTGAAGAGGGTTTCTTTGAACTCTTCGTAGGACCCGTCGAACAGGAACCGGAGCGTGCGGCCCCGTGAAGTGGTATTGTCGATCACCTCGGCTACCAGCAGGTCGTCGTCGCCGAAGTAAAGCTTGTTGCCGATGCGGATTTTGCGGGCCGGATCCACCAGTACGTCCCACAGGCGCAACTCGCGGTTGAGTTCGCGCAGCAGGAAGATTTCGATCTCGGCGCCCGTTTTCTCCTTGTTGCCGTACAGACGGGCGGGGAAAACCTTCGTGTCGTTGAAGATGAAGAGGTCCTTTTCGTCGAAGTATTCGATGATCTCCTTGAAAATGCGGTGTTCGATGGTGCCCTTGGCACGATTGACCACCATCAGGCGGGATTCGTCCCGGTTTTCGGCCGGGTATTTCGCCAGCAGGTCGGCGGAGAAGTCGTAACCGTATTGCGATAGTTTCATGGCTAAAAGTATTTGCGAACATTTTTTCGGTCCGTGGGCAGCGCTGCAGGCAGTTTTGCGGGTACGGAGCAAGATAAACCGTCAATTTATCTATACGAAAAATAAGTTATTTTGTTTCAGCTTTTTGCAGTTTTTCGAGAAAAAAGTTCAATTCGTGCGCCGCATCGAGCCGAAAACCTCCGCTGCGGGTGCGGCAGAGCGAGGTGAGGTGCGCACCGCTGCCGAGCGCCTGGCCGATCTCTCCGGCCAGCGAACGGATGTAGGTCCCCTTGCTGCACCGGACCCGGATGCGGATGCGGGGCAGGTCGTATTCCATGAGCTCCATTTCGTAGATGTTGATGAGCGCTTTGCGCAGTTCCACCTCTTCGCCCGCGCGGGCCAGCTCGTAGGCCCGGACGCCTTCGACCTTCTTGGCCGAATAGAGGGGCGGGGTTTGCAGCCGTTCGCCGGTGAGCGAGCGGAGCACCTCCTCGACCGCTTCGCGCGTGATATGTTCGAAGGGATAGGTCTTGTCGATGGGGTGTTCGAGGTCGAAGCTGGGGGTCGTGGCTCCCAGCATCAGGTCGGCGACGTACTCTTTCTCCTCGGCTTGCAGGGCGTCCGCCATTTTGGTCGCCTTGCCGATGCAGACCAGCAGGATGCCCGTTGCGAGCGGGTCGAGCGTCCCGGCGTGGCCGACTTTGATTTTCGGGTAACCGGCCCTGCGCAGGGCGAACTTGATTTTGCGGACTACGTCCGAGGAGGTCCACTCCAGCGGTTTGTCGATGACGGCGATGTAGCCCTCTTCGAAGTCGATTCCCTGTAGGTTCAGTTCGGATTGTTGCGTCATGTGCGGATTATTGGATCACGAAATAGCGGATGATGGCCAGCCCTCCGACCAGCGTACAGTAGATGGCGAACCAGTTGAGTTTTCCCCGTTTAACGATGTTTATCATGAATTTGCAGGCCAGACAGCCGACTACGAACGCAGCAGCGAATCCGGCGAGCAGGGGTGCGGTCCCGATGCTTTGGGCGGCCAGTTCTCCGCTCATCAGGTCGAGAACCATCTTGCCCAGGATCGGTGCCAGCACCATCAGGAAGGAGAATTGGGCCACGCTCTCCTTGCGGTTGCCCAGAATCAGTCCCGTGGCGATCGTCGTGCCCGAGCGCGACAGACCCGGCAGTGTGGCGACCGCCTGCGCCAGACCGATGATGAAGGCGTCGCGGTAGGAGATGGTCTCCTTGTGGCGGGGTTTGGCGTAGTAGGCGAAAGTCAGCAGTATGGCCGTGACCAGCAGCATCGCTCCGACCAGCAGCAGGATCCCGTGGTTGGGAAGATCCTCGACCAGCGACTGGAGGAAAGGCTCCAGCGTGAAGCCCACGATGACCACCGGGATCATCGAAAGGATGATCTTCAGCACGTAGGCCTGTTCCGCGTTGAATCGTTTGGAGAAGAGTCCCACGACCAAGCGTTTGATTTCGCTCCAGAGCACGACGATCGTGCTCAGGACCGTCGCGGCGTGCAGCGTGAGATCGAAGGTGAGTCCTCCCACTTCGGGATCGACGCCCAGCAGTTCTTTGGCCAGCTGCAGGTGGCCGCTGCTCGATACGGGCAGGAATTCGGTCAGGCCCTGGACGATGCCCAGGATGATAGCTTGAATGGTTTCCATTTTACAGTTCTCGGGGATATTTCGGTATCGGGGGATGCGCGGGTTTCAACCCGGCTTCCGGCGGTCGGAGAAGTCCGGATTCAGAATCGTTTGAGAATGGCGTAAATTTCGAAGATGAAGCCGCCGATCACCAGGATCGGGGCGAGCGTGATGCGGCGCCAGGAAAACATGGCGTAGTTGAACTCGTCGGGCGAGTCGCTGCCGCCGCCGGCCATCAGGACGAAGCCCAGAATGATGACGATCAGTCCGGCGAGCAACAGGATGTAATTTTTGAGCGAGAGCGGCATCTTCGGATCGTTTTTATCGTTGATCTCCTTGAATTTTTTCATGGTACGGGGATTTTTAGTAGAGATAGATCTTGTTGGATTTCATGTTGACGAACTTGTTGACGGCGAAGAACGTGAAGCAGAGCGAGATCAGGATGCCGCCCAATACCATGCCGCCCACGATGATTCCGATTTTCATGGTTTCGGCCAGCGACATCAGTTCCGGAACCGCCTCGTTCAGTCCGTAAACGGCCGTCAGGAAGAGTGCCGAGGCGATGATTCCCGACAGAATGCCTTGTGTGATGCTGCTGCCCAGGAACGGTCGCATGATGAACCATTTGGTTGCCCCTACGAGCTTCATCGTGTTAATCAGGTAGCGTTTCGAGAAGATCGCCAGCCGGATCGTGTTGTTCAGCAGGATGAGCGAGATGACGAGCAGGGCTCCGCCGAAGAGTAGCAGCACCAGCCGGATCTTCGCGATCGTGGCATGCAGCCGCTCGACGGTCTGTGCCGGATAGGAAACCCGGTCCACGCCGTCGAGTTCGGCAATTTGGGCGATGAAGGTTTCGAGCTTGTCCGGGTCCGCCGAATCGGCTGACAGGGTCAATTCGAACGAGTCGAGCAGCGGATTCTCTTCGAGGATCGCCTCGAACTCCTGTTCGAACATCTGCCGGAAATAGGCGTCGTTCAGTTTATCGTCTTTGGAGCTGTATTCCACATGGCTCACCAGCTCGTTGGCTTCGAACCGTTTGCGGAGCGATTCTTTTTGTCCTTCGTCCGCTCCGTTGCGGAGCTCGACGGTGACGGTGACGCTCTCCTGCAACGTGCGGGCAACCTGCATGGCGGCCGTCATCAGGTATCCCACCGATCCCAGCAGGAAGAGCACCAGGGCGATGCTGATGTTCGAAACGATGTAGGAGTTGCGTACCCTACGCTTGAGTCTTTTGTCGTCTTTCATGGCGTAAAACGAGTATAACGGTTGCAATGATGCCTGCGAGAATCGTGAGCGACGCGACGAGCGTCACGCCTTCGACGGTGTTCCATCCGGGAGCGCGGAACCGCCATTCGACCGTGTGCGTACCGGCCGGGAGCTCCATTCCCCGCAACAGGTAATCGGCTCGGAAATATGGGGTTTCGATGCCGTCGATATAGGCTGTCCAGCCGTCCTTGTAGTAGATCTCCGAGAAGATCGCCGTGCCGGGCGCAGTGGCCGTGTATTCGTACCGGAGATAATTGGGGCGGTACTCCTCCAGGCGGATTTCCCCTTCGCCGCCGATCAGGGGGCGGATCTCGAACTCTCGGGTGTTGATGACGGCCGCCGTTTTGGTGTCGATGCGCCCCAGGGCGTCGATCTCCTCTTCGGGAGTGGCGGCATCGACGACCTCCTGCACGAACCAGGCCGGGCCGTTGGCCGTGGTCCGCAATTCGGCGACGGGCTGTCCCGCCGGGTCGAAGCGGATGAGGTAACGCGTGTTGAGCATGTCGAGTACGCTCTCGTCCATCGACGTAAGATAACGCTCGATCAGGTCCTGGTAGCGAGCCAGCTTGGCGCCGTGATAGCCGCCCACCGAACGGTGGAAGTAGGAGGTCGTAGCATCGTTGAAGGGGCTGACCGTGAGGTTCAGCACCCGGAATCCGGGTTCCGGGTCGCGCAGGATCGCGCGGTCGGCTTCCGTAGGCTGTATCTGTTGGCGTCGTGCGGCGACGAAGCGGCTTTGAGGCAGGTAGCGCAGGTTGACCGGCACCAGGTCGATCAGAACGATCACGCCGAGCAGCGCTATGAGCCAGCCCCGTCTGATCCGTCCCAGGGCGAAGAGCAGCACGCTGCCCGCCGCGAGGGCGATCATCAGCAGCGAACGCCAGGCGTCGGAGCGCATGATCGCGGCCCGGTCGGCGGCCATCGCGTCGGCCGTTGCGGCGCCCCATTCGATATCCATGCCGCGGTCGATGTACTGCTGCATGTCGTTGGCCTGGAAGATGTGGTGGAACTGTTCGGTCATCATTTCGGCGCTTGCCTCGCGGCCGAAGTCGAAGAGGGCCGATCCGGCCACGGCGAAGAGCAGGCAGAGTCCGCCGGTGATTCCGGCGCTCCAGGCCAGGGCGCGCCATACCCGTTCGCGCGGGATCTCATCGCGCCACAGGCGCATAAGCGCCGCGGCTCCCAGCAGCGGTACGGCCCACTGCACGACGACGAGCGTCATCGAGACCGTGCGGAACTTGTCGTATCCGGGGAGCAGCTTGAAGGCCAGTTCGGTGAATCCCATTAGGTTGCGGCCCCATGAGAGCAGGATCATCAGCACGCAGACCGCCGCGATCCACCACTTGCTGCGGCCGGGCAACAGGATGAGCCCCAGTACGGCGAGGAAGATCGCCGCGGCGCCCAGATAGGTCGGGCCTCCCGTGTAGGGCTGCGTACCCCAGTAGGTCGGGAGTTGTTGTGCCGCACCGCGCAACCCGTAGTCGTTCAGCACGGCAGC
>ENA-ORNP01001588-ORNP01001588.1-human-gut-metagenome-genome-assembly--contig:-NODE-1588-length-22453-cov-11.418475_pt1 | contig 22453 bp, 15 predicted proteins | sample MGYA00242119_ERZ509030 | MGnify/ENA primary metagenome ERZ509030 (study PRJEB26280, sample SAMEA2338708) | human gut metagenome | biome: human gut; feature: human-associated habitat; material: faeces... | reverse complement strand
GCATCAATGCAGGCGAGATGATGCACATCTCCATCGGCCAGGCCGGCGTTTACGTAGTAAGCGTAGTTAAGGACGGTAAGGAGCTTCGCAACATCAAGATAGTAAACAAGTAATCAACAAGATTATAATCCGATAACGGCGGGGCGCCCCACAAGGGCGTCCCGCTTTATTTGTTACGCACCTGTTTGGTACTTGGCAGGGGAGGCACTGCGTTACTTTTAACATAAAAAGGATTGAGGGTTAAAAATAATGTAGTAACTTTACACCCCAAATGTGCTATTATCACTTAAGCAATTCAATATTAATTATTAACCTAATACCAACAACCAATGAAGAGACAGTTACTTTTCTTATCGGCGGCTGCACTGTTGGCAGCGGGCGTGAGCGCACAGCAGCTCCGTCCGGGCTATGTGACACCCCCGAGCTCCAGTATGCTTCACAAGTATGTGAACGACTGGGTCCCCGGTCAGGAACTCACCACCAACTACGGTGACAACGGTGAGTCTTCGGCATGGGAAGATGAGGAGTTCTTCGTGAGCCGCGTGGCTTTGAAGCCTCATTTCGTGAACCTCAACACTCAGATAGACAAGACCAAATCAGACACAGACAACAAGCGTCTGCTGTTCTGGGTTCCTATCAATGAGTCAACCGGAGTGAACGGCGAATGGCTCAATGCCCTTCCTAACGCAGTGTTTGACTCGGAAGTGTTCTCCACATGGAGCTACGTTACGCACTACGGCAACTGGACCTCACCTTTCGGCTGGGTTCCGGGCGCGATGGCAGACGCAGCCCACAAAAACGGTGTGCTCGTGTCGGGTCTGGCATCCATTCCTAACGCATACCTTTCATCAAACTGGGCAAACTGCCTTGCCGGTATGTCGGCGATGAACACTGATGAAGGAGTCAAGAAACTTGGCAATTTCCTCCGCTATCACGGTGTTGACGGTCTGGGCTACAACTCAGAGTATTACGGCGGCGGCTCATACGGAGAAGGCCTTCGCGGCATGCACGGCAAGCTGGTTAAATACATGAAGCAGTACCAGCCCGCATTTGAAAACGTGTGGTACGGCGGTACCAACGATGCCGGTTCGGTAAACTTCAATGACCAGCTCAGCTCGGATTTCTATCAGACATTCGGTTACAGCGACGAGCCCCGTACCATCCTGTTCCTTAACTACAACTGGAACTCGACCTACAAACTCAGTCAGGATGCATCAGGTATCACCGCCACCGGCCGTGATCCCCGCGACCTGTATATGGGCATGAACATGCAGGGCGGCCTGAAGACTGCCACAGAGTGGGCACAGCACCTGACACTGCCGTACTCAATCGGTCTGTGGGGCGCACACTCAGTGAACTACATCTGGATCAACCGCGCTGTAAACGGCAGCTCCGATGCATCCAAGCAGGCTACCTACCAGCGTGACCTTGAATACTGGTTCACCAACGGCAAACGCAATCCGCTGCATGTGATGAGCCCCGTAAACTCTCTGACCGCAACATCAGAGTTCATGGGTATGAGCCGCTACATGGAGGCCCGCTCCACATTGAGCTGGGAACTCGGCACCGAACCTTTCGTGTCATTCTTCAATGTAGGTAACGGCGCATTCTACAACTGGAAGGGCGAACAGCTTCACGTAGGTCCCTGGTACAACCTCGGTGTTCAGGACTACATGCCCAACTGGCGTTACTGGATCGCCACCGAATATCTCGGCACAACCCCCGCAGAAGGCGTTGACGCCAAGATCACATGGGACGACGCCTATATGGGCGGTTCCTGTCTTCGCATCACAGCCGACAACAGCGGCACAGCATACCTGCACCTGTTCAAGACCGAATTCGAGGCCAAGAACAACACTAAGCTGACCATCCGTTACAAGGTGCTCAAAGGCAACGCCGACATGTCTCTCGTGTGGTCGAAACTCGGAAGCGAGTCAACCGAAGCGCAGGGCAACTATGGCATGGTGTTTGACAAGGACGGCAAGACCTACTCGTCAACCAAGCCCGACGGCGATGTGGATTACGATGCAGACTGGCAGTCCAAGACCATCACCATGACCTCTCGCAACAAGCTTGCAGGAACAATATCGGCCATTGGCCTCAAGTTCGAGAACGCCGAGGGCCTTGACATCCTCATCGGTGAGATCTCTCTTACCAACGGCTCCTATGCCGCCCCCGCCGCCCCGACCGTTACCCGCGCCAAGGTTCTTGCCAACAACTACAAGGGCATAGACGGCAAGGTATATTACAAGATGGCCAACACCAAGGAAGTGGGCGAGCCCGTTTACAACCTTGATGTGAAGACCTCCCTGTTCCGCCTGTGGAGCCGCACCGATGTTGACCCCACACCCAAATTCCTCGGCACCACCACCTCATGGGCAGGCATGATCTTCTCGGCCCCCGCAACCGGAGCAAGCAAGGTGCAGTTCGGTGTGAGCGCCGTTTCACTTGACTACGCTAACGAATCGGATATAGCATGGAGCGAGGAGATGAGCACCGGCGACTATGTGGCCGTTGAAGACGTCAAGGTTTCCAAGAACCCTGTCACCACCAACGAGGACTTCTATGTAGAGTTCGTTGACCCGGCACACGCTCCTGTTGACTGGCAGATCAAGGACGAGTCAGGCAATGTAGTGGCATCAGCATCCAGCGCCACCCGTATAGATATCGCTGACGGTCTTGCCAACACCGGCTCATACGATGTTGTGACCGGAAGCGGCGAGAACGCCGTTGAACGCAAGGGCGTGATCTCCGTATCCGACCCGGGCAGCGGCCGTCAGCCCATCATCGAGAGCCTGACCGTGAACGAGAGCAGCAAGACCTCGGAAGACATCGTCGAGATCACTTCCGGCACAGACCTGACCCTCGGCTACACCGGCCGCAACGCCGACGGTACCGGCTCACGCGGCGTTGACCTGAACGAGCTTACATTCGGTGTGGCCAACGCAGACCTCGGAATCAACACATACAAGAGCTTCTCAGTAGCATTCTGGCTCAAGATCAATACCTATCCTTCCGGTGGCCCCGGCTCTCTTCTCCTTATCGAAGACCGCAACGGCGGCTGGCCCAAGAACAACTGGGGCTACTTCTGGAGCCGCACCACCGAAGGTTCACTGCGCTGCGCATGGATCGACGGCGGATTCGCCAAGGGTCTTGACTCGTCACCTAACGGCATGCGCGTTTACTCCGACTACGATGCCGATCTCGGTACCGCCAAGTGGAACCACTTTGTATATGTGTTCGAGTACAACAACCAGAACCGCATCCGCACCAAGTTCTATCTGAACGGCGCACTTCAGACCATCTCGAAATGGATGTGGGTCAACAAGGGCACCCGTGAAGGAGCCGAAGGACTTTCCGGCACATCAGGCTGGGACGATCTTGAAAAGAGCTGGGATGTAAGTGTAAGCGACAAAGGCACCGACGCCACCGAAACATGCTGGTGTATCGAGAACTTCCCGTTGAGCCAGACCGACTGGATCAAGGTGGGTGGCGCAGGTCCCAACTCAATGGCCGCCATCAACGGTGTGATCGACGACTTCCAAGTATGGGGCAAGGCAATGACCCAGGAGGATGTGAACCTGTCAAAGAACGGACTTGGCAATCTCGAGACCCTTCCCGAGGATGTGATCGCATTCTGGGACTTCGAGGGCGAAGCCGGAGCCGACAAGGGCTTCACCTCACGCGGCCAGAAACAGATACCCGCATATCTGATAGAATACGCAAGCACCGGTGACGAGGGCCGTTCAGGCCACGTTCCTACCGACGCAGGCTTCTCAGCAGGCTCACCGTTCGTACCCGGCACCGCATTTGACGTGGTCACCAGCCCGAGCTGGACAGCCCGCAAGGGTATCCTGAGCGAAGGCAAGGGCACCGGCGAATCCGGCAGCGTCAAGCTCCGCTACAATGACAACCGCGTTGGCGGCGACTACACCGTAACCCTAACCCTCGCCAACGCTCTTGGCCAGGACGAGAAGGATTATCCCGTATTCAGAGTCACCCAGAAGGGCGATGCCATTGACGGCATCGGCGCTGACGGTGAAGGCGTAGAGGCCTACACAGTGGGCGACGGCCTGTTTGTAGAGTTTGCCGAGGACGGCGACTACACAGTAGAGGTTTACAATGCCAACGGCATGCTGATGGCACAGAAATCCCAGAACATGGCAGCCGGCCAGAACATGAACATCCGTCTCGGCGCGCAGGGCGTTTACATCGTACGCGTGCTTCGCGGAGGCGAACTGGCCCGCACTATCAAAGTTATCCGCAAATAATAATTATCAGGATACATGAAACGGCAGGCGCTCCCAACACGGGGGCGCCTGCTTGCATATGGAGGGTTTGTGTGTCGGTGTGTTTCGTTTTAAAACTAAAACGAGGACCGGTTTCACAACCCTCCTCGCTTAGATAATAAACCAATCATTATCACATTTCTTGCAATGGAAAAAGTAATTTTGCTATGTACTTATAAAACAGCCGGTGGCCGGTTTGGTTCCGGAGAAATTAAGATTTTTTGTGCTCAAATGTGAATATTATTTGGCTCGTAGGCACAAAGTGCTGAGAACCAATATGAAAGATTGAGAATGGGTGCTATATATTTAACTTGCTTTAACTTGTATGTGCATGGTTATTGCCCGATATTATTAGTACCTTTGTGTTAGTAATCAAAAACAGATTAATTATGGCAAAGAAAGAAACCAAGAAAAGCGGCAAGGAGGCAGTAGGTTCGCAGAACGCGAAACTCAGCGCACTTCAGGCTGCACTTGATAAAATAGAAAAAAATTACGGCCGCGGTGCTGTGATGAAACTTGGTGATGATGTGGTGGAGGATGTGGATGTGATACCTACCGGCTCCATCGGCCTGAACTACGCATTGGGCGTAGGGGGTTACCCCCGAGGTCGAATTATCGAGATATTCGGACCGGAATCTTCAGGTAAAACCACTTTGGCAATCCATGCCATTGCCGAGGCACAGAAGAACGGTGGCGTTGCTGCGATAATAGATGCAGAGCATGCTTTTGACCGTTTTTATGCCGAGGGCCTTGGAGTGGATGTGAACAATCTGCTGATAGCGCAGCCTGACACGGGCGAGCAGGCCCTTGAGATAGCCGAACAGCTGATACGTTCCTCGGCTATAGACATACTCGTGGTGGATTCCGTGGCCGCCCTGACTCCGAAATCGGAGATAGAGGGTGAGATGGGAGACCGTAATGTGGGTCTGCAAGCGCGCCTGATGTCGCAGGCCATGCGCAAGCTGACAGGCGCCATATCGCGCACCAATACCTGCTGCATCTTCATCAACCAGCTCCGTGACAAAATCGGAGCCACAATGTTCGGACCCGCAGAGACCACAACGGGTGGCAACGCGCTCAAGTTTTACAGCTCTGTGCGTATAGACATACGCGGCGGTTCCAAAATCAAGGACAGCAAGGATAATGTGTTAGGCCGCGTGACAAGAGTGAAGGTTGTGAAGAACAAGGTTGCACCTCCATTCAAGGGCGCAACATTTGACATATTGTTCGGCGAGGGTATTTCGCGTACCGGTGAAATCATAGATCTGGGCGTAGAGTACGATATTGTCAAGAAGAGCGGGTCGTGGTTCAGCTACAACGGTACCAAGATAGCCCAGGGCCGCGATGCTGCCCGTCAGGTGATAGCCGACAATCCGGAGCTGGCCGAGGAGCTTGAGTCGCTTATCATCGAGGCTCTTAAAAGCCAAGGGAACAAGCAGGGCACCAAAAAGAATGCTGTAAAAGAAACATCTGTTGAAGATACAAAAGCGGCAGGGGGTGACGACGATGAGCTTGACGGATTGAATTTTGACGAGGATCTTCCCGATGATTTTTCAATTGACGAAGACAAGTAGGATTGACTGACGGGCGTGACCTGTCGGCGCTGAAAGATAAATGTGGCCGGGTGCTTTCTACGAGAGTACCCGGCTGCTGTTTTATGCCATGGCGGATAAGATTTTAGATCTCTGTAAACAATTGTAGGTGAGAGTGTGTTACTATGTTACGAATGTGTTACAGATGCACTGAATGTAAAATCCGCAAAAAAAATGTTTGTTTATGAGCAAAAGATTGATTTTTACGATTATGGCTGCGGGAGTAATTGTGGCTCCGCTCAGCGCACGACAGCTTGATCCCTCAGAAGCACTGAGCCGTGCAGAGGTGTATGTGCCTGCGGGCGTCCGCACTCCACTCAGCAGCGGCAAAAATCAGCACCCCATGACGCTGAAATATACTGCCACCAATCGCACCGGAGATTTAAAGACGGTGTATGTGTTTGGTCGCGGCGAAGATAACGGTTTTGTGGTGGTGGCTGCCGACGATGTGGCTCCAAGCCCATTGCTGGGATATGCCGACAGCGGAACATTTGATGCCTCAAATCTGCCTCCGGCCATGGAATGGTGGCTCGGGGAATACAGTGCGGAGATAAGCTCGCTGGCAGCAGACGGCAGCACGAGGCCTCTGAATACGGAGGATACCGATACGCGAGCATCTATAGCACCAATAGTGAAAACGACGTGGAACCAGACCACACCTTACAACAATTATTGTCCTGAGGTGAAAGGAGTGCGTTGTCCTACAGGGTGTGTGGCAACAGCTATGGCACAAGTGATGAGCGTGTACAAATATCCAGACAAAGGAGTAGGGGAACATTCCTATACCCCTTATGATGTGGGGAGTCCGCTGTCAATGGATTTCGCGTCCACAACTTTTGAGTGGGACAAGATGCTCAACAGCTATGATGCCTCGTCGCCGGCGGATGCAGACGAGGCTGTGGCCAATCTGATGTATGCCCTTGGCGTGTCGGTCAGCATGCAGTACACGCCGACTTCGTCGGGCGGGTCGTTTGAGACAGCAGCCACGAGCCTTGTAAAGTATTTCAAATATGACGAGGGACTGCAGTTCTACAACCGCGAATATTACGGTCTGGAACGGTGGATCAATGCAATGTATGCCGAACTTGAGGCCGGTCGTCCTCTGCTTTACGGCGGCCGAAACGGATCGGTGGCGCATGCATTTGTGATAGACGGCTACAGAACAGGAGAGTATTTTCACCTCAACTGGGGATGGGGAGGCATGAGCAACGGATATTTCCGTATATCGGCCCTTGACCCGGCCATGCAGGGCGTGGGCGGCAGTGCCGAAGGTTACAACCGCGGACAGGTAATGGTGGTGGGAATCCAGCCGCCTACAGGCAAAAGCGAAGTTAAACCGCGAATGGTGATGCGCGGCAATCTTGCTACCAACAGCAAGACTTATATGCGCGGAAGCAATAACAACGTGGAGATAAAATGTAATCTCGGGTTTATATGCCAAAGCGTAGAGCCTATGAATGTGCAGATGGGTGTGAAATGTGTGGATAAAGCCACAGGCAGCGTGTCAACGGCTATGGAGGACCGGTGGAGGTCAATGTCGATGGATTCGGGTCTGATGGAATATGCCATATCCACGGAAGAGTTCCCGGAAAAGGGAGAGTATGATGTGTCAGCCGGTTTCAAAACCGAGGACGGCAAATGGTATGACTGCCTTGCGCGCCTTGACCGCGAAGGAGAATTACAGCTCGTGGCCACAACCGAGACGGTGGAGGATATTGATCCTGTGATAACAGTGGAGAATTTTGATCTGGCATCGCCGGTATATTCCGGAAAACCTGTGTTGGTATATGCTTCGCTGCATGCCGAGGAGCATGAACTACTTGACATAGTGCGTCCGGTGCTGCTTGACCCAACCAACAACAGAGTGGTGGCCACAGGTGAAATAGTGGAAGTGGATGTGCCCGTAGGAGAGACAATCGCCTATTCATGGGAAGGCAATATGTCGCCGAGCTTCTCGCCGGGGGATTACAAATTCCAGCTTAAAAGCGATGGGTACGGTCTGATAGGGTCAAGCGTGGATGTGACTGTCAAGGAAACACCTACCGTGGACGCTGAAGTTATAGGAACTGTGGAAATCGATGGCAAGAATCAGGGCCAGAGCGCCGATGATGTGGCCTATGTGGGAACAAACGCGAATGTGCTCATAACAGTAACCTGCACGCAAGGATATTTCGCATCGCCGGCATGTGCTTGGATTTATTACAACGACACACGCCAAGTGCGCGGACTGGGCAACAAGTTTATTGCGCTCAATGAAGGTCAGGTATATAAACGCGAGTTCAGCGCATGGCTGGGCGACCTGCAAAGCGGGCATGTATATCAGCTTCGCCCGTGGGCACTGAATTACGGCCCGATAGGGAATCCTGTTTATTTCCAGATAGGAACAGCCGGGATAGAGGAAGTCAGTGCCGAGAATGTGGGAATATGGCCAAATCCGGCATCAACGACGGCAACAGTACATACAGCCGTGCCGATGCGTGAAGTGCGCTTATACGGCATGTCAGGGGCATTGTGCGGCGTGTTCAACGCTGACGGCACAGCAGCCGAAATAAATGTGGAGAATCTGCCTTCGGGTCTATATGTGGTGAGGGCGGAATGTGCCGACGGCAGCGTAGTGACCCATAAGCTCATCAAACGCTAACGCGGAGCCTTGGAAGCCAGCATACGGTGGCCTATGCGGCAATAGAGGCATTTGCGCCGCTCGCAGTAACAGCGCCGTAGCTGAATCAGGGCCTGCGAAGCGAAAGCATCGCGAGCCGGAATGCCGGCACGGGTGAACAGCTCTACAACAGAATTTTTCTCGGCAGGAAGCTGCTGAAGCATATTGACGGCACGGTCCATGAGGGCTGTGTCGTCGTGCGTCAGGCCATAGGCATAAAGCAGCGGGACAACAGTGTTGATGGCAAGAAGATGGATAGATGAGGTGCTCAACGGTGCTGTCGGGCGCGGGGACGGCGGCCCGAAGGTGTAGTGTGAGCGCCAGTATTCGGGAAGCTCTACAGAGAAGAGCGAGCGCGTGTCCTCAACGGATTTTATGTCAAGAAGGCGGCTCATCATCCGGAATCCGCCATGAAGAATGGAGGCGAGGAGCGCGATTCGGCGCTGCGGAAACATGGGAGGCCGCATGCGCGACATTTTCCATCCGAGGTTGTCAGGCGCATGGAGGCCGAACTTGTGCGCGAGAAAGGTGTATTCGCGCTGCAGGAGCTGCACGTAAGGATCTTGCGGGGCATCGGGCGGCAGGAGTCCGCTCTGACCGAAAAGGAGGGCCTCAACGGATGTCAGGGAGTCGCTATGCTTGCCTATAAAGATGAGGGGAAGACTAAGCGCAAGACGCTCAAAAGGGTCGCTGTTGACGCTGAAACCGAGGTTGCGTGCAAGAGTTACATAGCAAGTGCTTTCCCAATCGCCGTGGAGCCGGTCAAGAAGCGATGTGATGCGGTCAACTTTGTCATACAGGCGCTCAAAGGCAAGGCTTGAGAGCCATGATGTGACATGGAGCGGAGGGAGTGCCGCTATTTCTGCGGCGCATGGCAGTGATGTGTCGGCGCGGCACACAAGCTCATCATAGCGGCGTGAAAATTCGGGAGTACACTGCATGCACAGCTGGGGAATGGTTTCTCCATTGGAACGGGAAATGGAGGCATCATCGCGGTCCACTACATGGAGGATGACGGAATCGTAGGCCGGATCGCCGTCGTGGTTATGGCGGTGCCAGTCGGAAGCCCTGACATGGATTTCCACATCCCCGGCCCAGATGTGTCCGCCGATAGAGATTTTGGCGTTGAAAAAATCAGGTCCGGCATCGGTGTTAAGCCGTCCCGGGTCAATGATGCGCACAGGTTGCCCATCGGTGGTGTGCAGGAGTTGCTGCGGCCACAGACGATGCTGCCAGAGATATTGCATCAACCGCTCCATGGAGAGAGTGTGTGGGGAGGGGAGCATCAGAGGCGTGATGCCTGACGCTTGAATTCTATCATTTCGAGTGCGGTGCGAGCCGCTTCAATGCCTTTGTGTCCGTGTGTGCCGCCGATACGCTCGCGAGCCTGCTCCTCGTTGTTGACGGTGAGGAGACCAAAAATTACCGGGGTGTCGCAATCGGCGTTAAGGGCAGTGACACCCTGAGTCACGGACTGACAAACATAGTCAAAATGGGGAGTGTCGCCGCGTACTACGCAACCAAACACGATTACGGCATCAAAAAGGCTCTGCTCAATGAGCTGCGATGCAGCGAACGTAAGCTCAATAGCACCCGGCACCTCAAAGCAACTGATGTCGGCAGGTTCAAGACCGGCTTCAATGAGTGTCTTTACGGCACCGTCGCGCAGGGGGAAAGTGAACTGAGAGTTCCATTTGGCGGTGACGATGGCTACACGTGCGCCCTCAATGTCGGTACATTCAGCGAAAACAGGAGTGTTGGTTGACATATGGTAATGATTGAATTAACGTGGGAAAAGTTTGTGCCAGAAAGAGAGGATGTCGATAGAGCCATGCTTGGCGTTGTAGAGGATTTCCACAATGCGACGGTGCTGGTCGTCGGCATTGAGTTTTGTGGCTTTGTGGAGCATTGTGTTGAGGAGGTGAACCCCTTTTTCGCGTGTGGCTTTAACCTCCAGCAGAGCCTCGCCGAGGTCAATTGACAGCTCAAGGTGCTGCAATCCGAAATCGGGCTGCAGCTTGGCGAGATATTTGAGTGCGCGGGTGAAGTATTGCACCGCTTCGCGCTGACGCGACATTTTGGCGAGAGTGCGCCCTTCCTGAGCCAGAGAGTCAATGAGCAGCATGGCTGCGCCTTCCACTCCGGCAGCAGCATCAGTGAGGTATGCGGCTGTGGCCTCATGAGCATTGGCGAGGGCGGCAGTCTGCCGTTCGCGCGAGCGATAAATTTGGGTGGCTGCGTTGACGCTCATCATGTGTGCGGGGCCGTAGCGGTCGGGGTTGAGGCGGGCGAGCCGCTCAAAGATATGCATTGATTTCTCTATATCGCGCTCGGCCTGCTTGTATTCGCTGCGGGAGTTGTGGACAAGAGCGAGGTCGTAAAGCAGGGCAGCGAGGGTGAGTAGAAACGGTTCGTCCTTTCGCCGGGCCTCCATGGAGAGAAGGTTGAGAGTTGCGGCGGCAGCGCGACGGGCATCCTCTATAGCACCGTTGTAGATGTGAACCGCAGTGAGAATCTGCATGAGTGCAGCATGGATGTCAAGCAGGTGACCCTGTTCCTCGCCCATGCGCTGCACGATGGCATCAAAGGCGGTGATTTGCTCCACGGCAACTTCCGCTCCTTGCTCCAAAACCATGCGTCTGGCGGCAGCGCGCATGAAATCGTAGGCGGTATTGAAGTTCAGCTCGCCGAGAGCGTGTCGCAGTTCAGCGCGATTGAAATCTCCTGCGGTGAGTTCCATAAGCGGCTCAATGGCCGGAGAAGCAGGGAGGAAAAGCGGTTCTAACGAGCTGTTTTTCATTTTAATCAGTGATTGATAACCGAAGTTTGCGCCGCATTGTCGGCACCGTCAGCAATTATTGAGGCCATGGCCTGCAGTTGCTCAATAGAGAAAGAGAGCATATCGCCCGGCTCGGGACGGCTGATGTCGAGACGCTCAAGGGCTGTGGCGAGAGCGGAAATAGCCCCTGCCTGCCATATAAGAGTATGCGAGGGGAGTTGCACCGGTGCTGTGGCTTGAAGCTTGTGGTGGTGGATAGAGAGGGTGTGTGTGGCCTCGTTGAAATACACCATGGTGGGACAGTAGAAGCGCACATGCTCATTGTAGCATTTTTCGGCCTCAGTGTCGGTGAACAGCATCGTGGTGTCGGTGGGAGTAAGGAGAGTTATGTCGGCGCGTTCCATGAACTCCAGTATGACGGGTGTGGCGCGAGTGATGCGCGGCACCTCGTATGGAGTGAGCAGTGGAGCATAGACAGCAATGGCATTGCGGTCGGCTATATGGTCAAGGAGATCGGACATGAACTGGTGTGCCCTTGGTTTCAGCAGCTCGGGGGAGCCGAACAAAACCACATCGCCGGGGTCAATGCGCGGCCAAGAAGCATTGAATCGCTCATCAGGCTCGGAGGAGTATATGATGGGAGAGACGGCAGTTTCGGAGCGGAAGAAAATTGCTGTGGAGGTGTGCTCGCCGTTGCTTACGCGGTCGATGCACTGGATGTTGACACCGGCAGATTCAAGAGAGCGGCAGAGCAATGAACCTGTGGCGTCACGTGCTACTTCGCTTACCATCCATACCGGAGCGCCGCTCTGAGCAAGAATGATGGCGGAGTTTTGAAGTGCTGAGCCGGGCATCCATGTGATTGGAGCACCGGGAGTGGTGTCGGCCGGCATGATGATGTCCATGCGGCACGGCCCTATGATAATGATTTTTTTCATAGCGGTTGTGTGATTACTGGCGCGAGATGTGGCCAAGGTAGCCACCATGATGCCTCTTGGCATAGTCGGCTTTAGTGAAGTCGGTGAGTCGCATCACGTTTACAACCAGTATATCGCCGATAACAGTCATCATAGTGGTGGAAGTGGTGGGAGTGAGACCGAGGGGGCAAACTTCCGGAGCTCCTCCTGTGAAAAGAGTGGCGTCGGCTTTTCGTGCCAACTCACTGTCGGCTTTGCCGGTGATGACTATTGTGGGAATCTGCGGGTAGAGATGGTGTGCAAGTTCAATGAGGTCAAGAATCTCGCGAGTGCGTCCGGAATTGGATACGAGCAGCATCACATCGTCAGGTTGTAGCACTCCAAGGTCACCGTGCTGGGCCTCGGAAGGGTGAAGATTGACAGCCGGTGTGCCGGTGGAAGAGAATGTTGTGGCGATGTTCATGGCTATCTGTCCGGCTTTGCCCATTCCGGAAGTGACGAGCTTTCCACCTTTGCGGTGCACATGCTCTATAATAAGCTCCACGGCACGGTCATAGTCGGGTGAGTAGGGGATGTTTTCTATGGCTCTACTCTCGTCGCGGAGAATCTGATGCATTGATTGCTCTATTGTCATAGGTATAGGTGGCAGTTAATGTTGCAAAGATATTAATAAAAATGAAAACGGCAAGCGTTCAGGCGTGAGAAGTAGAGGTGTGGGATGTGCGAATGTCGCGTTGTTCCCATTTGCCGACGCTTTTGATCCATTCGGGGTCAATGGGTATGCCCTTGCGCAACTTCGGGTCAAATCCTGCCATTACCGTGTGTGTGATACATTTGGTTTCGCCGGTTTCGGCGTTGATCATGCGTTGCTCGACGGTGAAAGATTTTTCGGAGCAGCAGCCTATGGTGGTCCACACTTCTAACGGCTCGTCAAAGTAGGCGGGTGAGTAGAAGTCGCAGTCAATGTGCACCACTACGGCCTTCACATCAAGATTGTGCTTGTAGCGTTCGGGTGCAGTGGCCTGAAGGTACCTGATTTTGGCGAGGTCCATTATGGAGAGGTAGGCATTGTTGTTGAGGTGTCCGAGCAGGTCAATGTCGCTGAATCGAGTCTGGACTTTGGTGCAATGCCGGAACGGATGAGCGGCTGCCGGAACGCGGGGATTGGAGGAATGGAGGTAATTAAGAGGCTTGTCCATATCAAGAGAGTGGGTTGTTTGTGTCAATGAAGAACTATCTGAGATATAACATTTGAGCCGGCGGCTCGGTTGAGTTGCTCAATGAGGGATGTTTTATGGAATGAAAGCTCATTTTTGAGCACAGCCGAGCTGAGATATACGTGCATGATGCCGTGGTCCACATAGCGGCGCGTGGTGTAGCGGTTGACTCCCGGGCCAACAATCTCGGGCCACATGTAAAGAGCGCGCTGCTCGGCCATGGCAGTGTCAAGGCCGTCGCGGTGCAGGGACTCGTTGATGATGTCGGCAAGTATTTTGGGTTCTGTGCGTTCCATTATTCAGGGATGAAAGTGCCTTGTGATACAGACCACATGCGGTGGTCACCGCCGGAAGTGCGGCTTACGATACTGTGGAGATGCGAGCGGTCGGTATCGGTGATGAATATCTGACCGAAATCGCTGGATGTGACGAGGTTCATGATCCGCTCAACGCGGGTGGCATCAAGTTTGTCGAAAATATCGTCAAGGAGTAGAAGCGGCCGCAGGGATGTGGCCTGATGTAGAAATTCGTATTGGGCAAGGCGGAGAGCCACGGTAAATGTCTTGCACTGGCCCTGAGAGCCTGTGCGCCGCATGGGCATGGAGTCAAGGAGCATTTCAATGTCATCGCGATGAGGGCCTACGGAGGTGTGCCGCACAATCTCGTCATGACGGCGCGCACTGTCAAGGAGGGGAAGGATGGATCCGGAGGATGAGTCAAGAGATGAAATGTAGCGGAGGCTCACCACTTCTTCAGTACCGGCAATGGCGGTATAGAGGTGATGGAAAATGGAGCTGAGACGGGCGGTCCAAGCGGCGCGCGCAGAGTGTATGGTATGGGCGGCAGCATCCATCACACATTCCACAGCGGCGTAAAGATTGTGGTCAACGATAGAGTCGCGCAACATTTTGTTGCGTTGTTCCAAGGCTCCATTGTAGCGTATGAGAGCGTCCAGATAGCGTGGGTCGCTTTGTGAAATCACCATGTCCATCCATCGGCGGCGTTCTTCGCCGGCACCGCGAATAAGGTCAATGTCTTGAGGCGCTGCCATGACGAGCGGAAATGTGCCGATGTGGGTGGATAGCTTCATGTATTCTTTGGCACCACGTTTAAGGGTTTTGCGCTTGCCGCGCTTTATGCCGAGTGTAAGTTCTTCGGATACGTTTCGGCGGGTGTAGGACCCTTTGGCGATGGCAAAATCCTCGCCGGCCCGAATTATCATGGAATCGGGCGCACCTGAGAAACTTTTGCAGAAGCTGAGCATATATATGGCATCGAGCAGGTTGCTTTTGCCCATGCCGTTATTTCCCAGCAGGCAATTGATTTTTGGAGAGAAAGCGAGTTGTGCCTGCGGAATGTTTTTGAAATTGGTAAGTGTAAGCGAATCAAGTTGCATATCAAATGCAAAGTTACGAATAATTATAATTCATGAGGCCAAAATTCATTGAAATAGGGACGCAAAACAAAAGGGTAGTCTCCCGACTACCCTTAAGCTTCAAATACACAATTATCTATAAAACAACTATTATTTCTAATTTCAATCCTCTGTGTATTGGAAGATGTCCATCTTCCTTAATCCGGGAGCAAAATTAGTATATTTGAAAAAACGTGTCAATAGTTGAAACTTTTTTTAACAAAAATTTTGATGCTAAGATGGCTTGTAGAGCCATTTTCAAGATATTTTTTGGTGAAAAAAGCAAAAAGAAAAAATGATGTTAATCGGGGATGGGAGTGTAGAGGTCGGGGAGAGTGCAAAGCTCATGAATGAGTTGTGCATAATTATCCGCTACGGCCTCGGCAAACCGTTTTCCTTTGTCGGCAGAAGCGAGGGCCGGCGAGCCGATTCCGGTGTCGCGAGACACTGAAGTCCATTTTCTGGGAACCCAACCCACACCTTTGGCGAGTGCTTGCGAGGCCCATGAAGCGGATTTGCCTGCTCCGGCTTCGTCAAGGTTGACAAGTTCGGGATGGTAGTGCATCATAACCGAGGTTTCCAGCTCATCGGCGTGGTCGCCCGGGCAGTCAAAGAAATCTTTCGCGGGACATACTTTGAACCATTCGCTTGAAGCAATCAGCATGTTGGAAAAATCTACCGCGAGATCGCGAATCATGCTCTTGAATGTGTTGCCACCGTGACCGTTGATAATCAGGAGCCGGTTTATACCCTGATGATGGAGCGAAGCCACAATGTCGGTGAGCACTGCTTTCTGGGTCTCATAGCGGTAATGGATGCAAAATTTGAGGTCGCGTTGGCCGGGATTCTGTGCGCCCAGCGGCATAGGCGGCATTACCATGGCAAGGATATTGTAGCGTTTGCGTGCAATTTCGGCTGCATCTACGGCCACATCGTGCGACAGTATGGCATCGGTCAGGTAAGGCAGGTGCAGATTGTGAGGCTCCGTGGCTCCCCACGGCAGGATAGCAATGGAGTATTTATGCTGAGATGCGGTGCCGTAATTGCTTACGGAGAGATCTATGATTCGGTCAATCATGATGGTTATAATGATATGTGAGATGTTTCGGAAGAGCGAACACGCGGTTTGAGCTCACCGCCGTAGATAAAGAAACTGTTGTCTTGCGCCGGAATAACGGACGCACCGGCACGAGCAGTGGCACGGGCTGTGTCAACCGGTTCAAGCCATGATTCGGTGGCGGGATCAAAAACAAGTGTATAAGGGTTGAAGCGGTACCATTCGGGGTCATGGTCCAGATAGTCGGGAGCCTGATTGCGCAAGGCCTCAAGGAATACATCCTTGTTGACGCCGCCGCATACAGCTATTTTGCCGGATGAGAGGGTACATGCCGCTCCACCACCAACGGCGAGGGGTGTGCCTTGTGGTGTGACGGGCCCCTTGACGGTGTGCCATTTGTTGGATGAAGGAGTGTAGCATAGCCCGTTGAGTTCAAGAGTGGGTTCATTGTTGCCGTGTCGTGCGGCGAAACCGCCGAACAGATAGAGGCATGTTTCACCGTGGCTGTTGACACCGGCTGCCATGACGGGCTGCACACGCGGGTTGCCAGGCATATCTTTCAGTTTTACCCATTTTGGAGCATCGGCATCAAGGTCAAGAGCAAACAATGAGCGCGAGGGTGTGCCGGCCAGATTTCCGCCAGCCAGATAAACGGTGTTGCCGATAGCAGCGGCAAAGGCATTGTCAACCGGAGCGGGGAGTGATGGCAGCGGTGAGAGCTGCGCTTGGTCCTGATTTACGGTCAGAAGCATACATGAAGCAAGGGCGGAGTCGGGGTCAGTGCCTCCAATCAGAACTATGCCTTTGGGCGTGGTGGCTGTGGCTCCATATGCAGTGGGCTGAGGCAGTTGGCCGATGGGGCACCAAGCCATAGTGGCGGTGTCGGCGGCATAAATGCCTTTATAGAACTTTTTGGACGCTCCGGGAGCGAAGGGGTTGCCGGGGAAATTGCAACCGCCGGCGATGATGATGTCGGAGCCGGATTTTGAGGCGAAACATCCAGAAAGCCCTGCCTTGATGCCAGGTTCGGGAGCGAGAAGAGCGGGGTTGGAAATTTTAATTTCAAAAGTGGATGCCGGAACGGAATCGGAGTTGATGAGATTGGCCCGGGTGAAAGGTTGCCAGGCGTAGCGCACAAATTGAGGATTCTTGGAGTCCATGTCGTAAAGAATAATCTTGTTGTTGATGATTTTGGCTTTTGTGGGAGCAAAAATGCGGTCGGGTCCGGCCACTTCAAATGTTATCGGCTCAGAGCCGTGGGAGAGAGCGAGGCTGCGGGCATGGGCAAATGACAGTTCTATGCCCGGAGGAGTGATATACGCGTCAACGGGTTCCGGTGAGTGAGCGTCAATGGGAAATCCAAATGAGTGCTGCAGCGCAAGGCGTGCGAGGCGATGGCCGACAGGAGATTTATGGCGCGGATGCACATCAAGCGAATCGCCGCAATCGGTTATGACAGCCATGGCTGTGTAGGGGATTTCTTTGGCCAAAAGACGCTGAGAGTTGCGGAACTTGGGCCACGACGGGCGATCGATGGATGAGAGCTGGGAGAAATAAAACGGCATTTCGGGGTTGCGGAAATATGAGCGCCAACTCTTGACGAGGGCCTTGAAGAGCGAGGCATGCAGCTCAATGTTGTGGGCATTGGATTCGCCCTGATACCATATGACACCGTCAATGGGGAAGTGGTCAAGAGGCTCAATGCCTGCGGCAAACAGGTAGGACGGCTCATAGGGGTGACGCCCGGAGGGCCCGCTGTTGGTTAGTGCCCGCTGCTGTGCCCAGGGCTGCACGTAGTCGTTGTGATGCCAGTTGAGGAGGAGTTCGGGCATTACTTCCTCAATAGTGTTGATGTCGGTCCAAGAGCCGGTAGTGGCGCCTCCCACAGGATTCTGTATTATTCCGACAGGGAGGCGCAGGGAGTCGCGAAGCTCGCGTGCGAAGTAGTATGCAACGGCTGACAAAGGGGCGGCGTTGCGGGGTGAGACGGCTTGCCACGAGGCGGGGCGGAAATAGAGAAGATTATTGACTGAGTCAACTTGTTGCGGAGACCAAGTGATGTTGTTGGTTATAAACCGTGGCTGCATGGCATAAAAACGCAGCAGAGAATCGCCGCAAGAAGCGATGGTGCGCTCTGCATCATGGTCCTCACCAATGGTGAAGGCCATGTTGGATTGCCCGCTTGCCAAAAAAACGACTCCGGCAAGAATGTTGGAGAGACGCAGGGTGTCGCTGCCGTCGGAAACCGTGATGTCATATTCCCGCGCAGGGGTGAGCGGAGGGATAGTGACCTGCCATTGCCCGCGGTTGGATGAACGTGTGCGATAGGTGTGACCGTCAACGGAGAGGGTGATCGGGGTGAAAGCATTGGCATACCCATGGAGGGTGAGGTAGCGGCTGTGCGGCAGTACCATGCCCGATGAATAGACGGGCGACATGCGCAACGGGCCGTATTGCCCGGTTACTCCTTTATAGGCTTCCACAGCAAGCAAACGCGCACCTTCGGCATCGGGATGGACACCGTCATGAAGCAGCCGCTGCTGATTGACCAGCGGACTGTTGAAGTCAATCAACTCAAGATGCTGCTGCCCGGCCAGACGCTCAATGAGGTCCTGCGCCTCAAGACGCCAGATGCGTGTGCCGGAGCGAAAACGCGGATGTGTGGCTCTGAGAGGAGTGAGACGGGCCATGAGAATGCGCACATCGGGGTTGGCCTCGCGGAGTTTGTTGATGATGTAGAGATAATCGGCGGTGAACTGCTCGCTGAAGTTGGGCCAGGACCGAGGGTCGGTGTCATTGACTCCGAGATGAATAATTGCGATGTCGGGTTTATAGTCAATGGCAGCGGCAAATTCGGGGGTGTCGGTGTAGGGGTGATGGCCTTTGCGGAGCACCGCGGCTCCTGAATGGCCAAAATTGCGCACTTCGTACTTGGCGCCGAGCATGTTGCCAAGAAGGGAAGGGTAGCTTTGTGATTCAGGGGACTGAAGGGTAAGCCCGTAGGTAATGCTGTTGCCGAGGCAAGCTACCTTCACCTGCGCCTGTGCCATGAATGAGGCACAGGCAGCGAGGATGAAAGCGAATAAAAACAGTTTATTTTTTGAGGATGTCATTGATTAACATCTGACTTTTGATAAGCATTCGCGGAATATGGAAAGGACCTTTGAAGATGTTGCCTTTTGCCGACTGGGCAACGGATCCATCACGATGTAGATAGCCGAACCATTCGCCGAAAGCGTCATCGGGAAGATGCTCGTAGGCCCATTCGTTGGCGAGGCGATGCATTTCAAGGTATTTATTGTCGCCGGTGACAAGATGAGCATAGAGCGAGGCGATGATGGCTTCGGTCTGAGGCCACCAGAATTTCATGTCCTGAGAATAGTCCTGAGGCGGGAAATGACGGCAATCGCGGAAATTGATTATGCCGCCGAATTCATCGTCCCAGCCCCATTGCCAAGACCAATCCAAGATTTTGAGCGCGAGGTCTGTGATATGTTTGTCGCCGCCGCGATATCGGGCTTCCTCAAGAAGGAACCATGAGGTTTCGATGCAGTGACCGGGGTTTATGACACGACCATTGAGGGTGTCAATCAGTTCGCCTTTGGGGCCGACCATTTCAAGCAGAGCCTTGAATTCGGGATGGAGGAAGTAGTGCTCAATGGCATAGAGCGAAGTGTTGACACGCTCTTCAAGAATCGGGTCGGAGATGACTTTGCGGATAACGGCGGCCGTGTTGATAAGAATCATTGTCACGGAGTGACCCTGGGCTTGCAGAGTAGGAAGGTATTTAGGCTCAAGGATGCCCGGAGTGTCGATGAAACGGCATATATCCTTAAAGAGGCGGAGTGATTTTTCAGCGTATTCGCGGGAGCCGGTGGCGAGAGAGTATTCGGCCATGGCTATTGCCGCAAAACATTCGGAGAACACGTAGCGGCGTTTGCGTAGCGGTTTGCCGTCAGCAGTGACCTCAAAATACATTCTGCCATCGGTGTCGAAGCAGTGCTGCTCCAAGAAGCGGATGCAGCTGAGCGAGAACTCCAGATATTCCGGGTCGGGGTTGATGTTGTTGTAGGCAAAAGCATATACAAATCCGCAACGACCCTGGAACCAAACGGATTTGGTGGAGTCCATGAGGTTTCCTTCGCGGTCAAGGCAGGTATAAACGCCTCCGTTCACACGGTCAAATCCGTGGCGGAGCCAGAAAGGGAGAATGTTGTCAAGGAGATCAGCGCGATAATGTGCGCTCCACTCCGAGAGATATTGATTGGTGTCAAGATTCCACATGTCAGAATTTGTTGCAGCGTTCAAAGAAATTGATTTCTTCCAGTTCGCGTTTCATGGCGGCTTCTTCTTCGGGGGTGACGGTGCGGAACGGCACACGGTTGGGTCCGAGATCAAGGCCGATGAGTTTCATGATGCGTTTTCCGCCTACAATGTTACCACGATAGCGGCAAATCACATTGATGACATCCTGTGCAAAATTCTGATGGTCACGAGCAGCTTCTATGTCGCCTCGTTTCCAAGCGTCAAGGATAGCCACAAGCTCACGGCCATTGTAGTTGGTAGTGCCGCCTATGCCACCCTGAGCACCGCCCATGGCAAGGCAGGGGAGTATGGTTTCGTCCTGTCCATGGAGCATGTCGTATTTGCCATTCTTATAGAGGCGGCACTGATTGTACTCATAAAGGCTCTCAAAGGTGTATTTGATTCCGGCAAAAGAGGGAACGCGGCCGTCCACAGCCTTGAGAAGGTCAAGCATGGGTAGGAAAGCGCCGTTGAAAGCAGGGATATGGTAATAATAGAATGGGAGGTTAGGAGCACCTTCCACAATGCCTTCAATGTATTTGACCAGCTCTTCAACACGACCGATTTTGGGGAAAGGAGGAGCCATGGCACCGATGCCGTAAGCACCTATTTTAGCGGCATGCTCGGCAAGTTTTTTTGCTGAACGGAGGCAGCAGCTGCCGACATGCACAATAACTTTGAAATCGTCAAAATCCTTTGTGGCATCAATCCACGCTTCGGCAATGGCCATGCGCTCGTCGTCGGTGAGCATGTATCCTTCGCCGGAGGAACCGTTTACAAACACGCCCTTAAGTCCGTTTTTTTTGAGCATTGCGGCGTAGGCCGGTATGGGCGCAAGGTTTACATCGCCGTTTTCATGAAACGGTGTGAAAGGGGCATCGATGAGGCCTTTGATTTTTTCCATTGTATGCAAGTTATTAAATGGGTTGTTATGAGAATTATTCTTTGTTGTCGGAGGTGGGACGGAGAAGTGTGAGCTGGAGAGTCATGGCAATGAAAATGACTACTGCCATAAGTGCAAATCCGAGTCCGAGATTTCCATCTTTGGCCCATGCGCCGAGGAGCGATGTCGTTGCGGCACCGGCAAACACGCCTACCATGTTCATGACACCATAGGCGGAGGCGCGAAGACGAGAGGGCACAAACTGACAGAGTATGGGCATATTGTTGGCATCAAACATTCCGTAGCCAAGGCCGAAGAACAGGCCGGCACCAATGGCTGCGTAGATGTTGTGTCCGAGACCTATGAGCACGAGAGCCGGAATCATCATGGCCATGCCTATGGCGGAGGTGTAGATGCGTCCGCGAACATTGCGGCGTACCCAGCGGTCGGACAGCGGTCCGCCCACCATCACGCCAATAAAGGAGCTTGCCGCGATGGTTATTGTGGCAAGCGGGCCGGCTTCAGAGGGTGATATGCCGAGAGAGTTGGCAAACAGGGTCGGGAGCCAGTTTTTGGTGGCCCAACCCGGCAGGGAGGATGATGCGAAGAAGAAAAGGATGACCCAGAATGCAATCATAGAGAAAATCATGCCGAATCCCTGAATCATGCTTTTAAAAGTTACGGAAACCGGAGTTTCGGCCTGCTTCTGCTCAGCCGGAGTGCGGCGCACATCGCGGAGCGCAAGAATGAGGATGACGGCATAAGCAATGCCGACAAGACCGAACACATGGAATGTCTGCTGCCATGAATAGGCGTGAGCGGCAGTGGCACCGAATCCGCCAAGAGCCTGACCCATATAGAGACCGGTCATGTGTATGCCTACGGCGAGCGAACGGCCTCGTCCGGTGAAGTAGTCGGCAATAAGGCTGAGTGCTGCGGGTATGTAGAGGGCTTCGCTGACACCCATGAGAGCGCGCAGCCAGTAGATTTGCTCAAACGTGGTGCAGTAGCCCATGAGCAGAGTTACTGCAGACCAAACGCCGAGGCTGCTGACTATGAGCCATTTGCGGTTGAGTTTGTCGGCTATGGCACCTGAAACGGGGCTCATGAAGCCGTAAATCCACAGGAAGATAGCCATGAGCCGTCCAAAGTTGACCGGGTCAAGAATCTGATGAATGGTTTCGCCCATCGACATCTGCATGGTGGAGAGCATCTGTCGGTCCATGTAGTTAAGGAGGGCCACCACCCACAGCAGGCCAACAACTACCCAAGGATACACTTTAGATTGTAAATACTCATTGAAAAGTGGGCCAGGGCGCTCATTGAAAAATGGGCCACCAC
>ENA-ORNP01001584-ORNP01001584.1-human-gut-metagenome-genome-assembly--contig:-NODE-1584-length-22523-cov-4.170376_pt1 | contig 22523 bp, 16 predicted proteins | sample MGYA00242119_ERZ509030 | MGnify/ENA primary metagenome ERZ509030 (study PRJEB26280, sample SAMEA2338708) | human gut metagenome | biome: human gut; feature: human-associated habitat; material: faeces... | reverse complement strand
CACGCACCACTGCTATGCGTGGCGGCTCGGCCCCCACGGCGAGACGTTCCGCGCCAACGACGACGGAGAGCCCTCGGGAACGGCCGGCAAGCCGATCCTCGGACAGCTGCTCTCGAACGAGCTCACGGAGTGTCTGGTGGTTGTGGTCCGCTACTTCGGCGGCACGAAACTCGGGGTCCCGGGGCTGATCGCCGCCTACCGCGAATCGGCCGCCGAGGCGATCGCCGCGGCCCGGATCGTCGAACGGACAGTAGACCGCAGGATCCGTGTGGATTTTCCCTATGTAGCGATGAACGACATCATGCGGGCGGTCAAGGAGATGCAGCCGCGGATCGTCGCACAGAACTTCGACAACCTCTGCACGATGCACCTCACGATCCGCGAGAGCCGCGCCGACGAACTCGTCGAACGGCTCCGCAAGGCGGGCGGCTCGACCGACGGCGACGCGCAGCAGAGAGGGTAGTCAAACAACAGAACCTAACGACGCGGGAGCGGCCGCACGGCCCCGGAAAGGGTGCAGCGGCACCTCCGACGCACTGAAAACATGGCAAACGATAACGTAATCCATATCAAGGGGGCCCGGGTCCACAACCTCCGCAACATCGAGGTCGAAATTCCGCACAACAAACTCATCGTCGTGACGGGACTCTCCGGCTCGGGCAAGTCGACGCTGGCCTTCGACACGATTTTCGCCGAGGGGCAGCGCCGCTACGTCGAGAGCCTCTCGGCCTATGCGCGCCAGTTCCTCGGCAAGATCAACAAACCCGACGTGGACATCATCACGGGCATCGCGCCGGCCATCGCCATCGAGCAGAAGGTCAACACGCGCAACCCCCGTTCGACCGTGGGCACGACGACCGAGATCTACGACTACCTCAAACTGCTGTTCGCCCGCGCGGGGCACACCTTTTCGCCCGTTTCGGGGCAGGAGGTGCGCTGCTTCAGCGTGGATGACGTGGCGGCCCGGATTCTCGCCCGCGACGGACAGCGCGTGGTCATCGGCGCACCGCTGGTATTGGGCGAAGGGCAGGGGATCATCGAAAAACTGACGCTGCTGCTCTCGGAGGGCCTCATGCGGGTCTACACGGGCGGCGAGGTGCGGCTGATCGAGGACGTGCTGCCCGGAATCGGTCCCGACACCCGGGCCGACGAAATCCGGATCGTCGTCGACCGCATGCGCGTAGCGACGGACGAGGACTCGCAGACCCGCATCCGCGACTCGGTGGCCCGCGCCTTCTCCTACGGCGGGGGCATCTGCGAAATCGTCACGGACGAGGGCGTACGGGAGTTCTCGTCGCGCTTCGAGGCCGACGGCATCGAGTTCGAACACCCCTCGGAACACCTGTTCAGCTTCAACAATCCGCTGGGGGCCTGTCCCCGCTGCGAGGGCTACGGCAAGATCATCGGCTTTGACTGCGGTCCGGGCAATATTCTTCTGGACGCCTGGTGCCGCAAACACATTGCCCGCCCCTACGACACGAACGGGGCCTGGGGCGCAACGGGGCGCGTGCACGACGATCTGCTCGCCAAACTCCTCTCGGACCCCTACTTCGACCGTCAGCCCCCCAAGAGCACCGGCCGCGAACACTTTAACCTCGAATGGCTCGAATCTCAGCTCGCCGAATTCGGCACGCTGGAACCCGCCGACGTGCAGGCCACTCTTGTGATGCTCACGGCCCGTACGATCACCGACGCCATCAAGAAGTTTGCCGGCCGCACCGAAGAAATCTACCTGTGCGGAGGCGGCGCCTTGAACGGTGCGCTTGCTCAGTGCATCCGCGAATGTGCCGGCGACACCATTTACGTGCGCTCGACCTCGGCTCTCGGTGTTGACCCGATGCACGTCGAAGCGATGGCCTTTGCTTGGCTTGCATGGGCCTTCCTGCAGAAGAAACCCGGCAATCTTCCCGAAGTGACCAACGCCACCGGCGCTCGTCTGCTCGGCGCGCTCTATCCGCACTGATCACCCGACCGATTCAGTTAATCGAAGACCAACGACCGGACGGAAACAAAATTTCCCTCCGGTCGTTTGTTCTTTGCCGCATCGCTCTTTAGACTTCTCGTTAATCCGCATATTTGCGCGGCGTCGCCGTGCTTACAATTTACGCTCTTTCGAAATCTCCCGGCCCAACTGACGCAGACTGACTTGTTCGACCAAGGCACAAGCCGGCCTAACGCCTGCGACCGAGAACCGACGTCTTTGTTTTTACCATGTCGTTCGTTTCTTCCGCCAAAGCATTCCTGGGCAGTCTGCCCGTTCAACGCTTTCATCCCGTCACGTTGGATGCGCTCCGCCACTACAACACGCGAATGCTCACGCGCGACATCAGCGCCGGTTTGACGGTCGGCATGGTGGCTTTGCCACTTGCCATGGCTTTCGGTATCGCCTCGGGCGTACCGCCCGAAGCCGGCATCTATACGGCCATCATTGCAGGCTTTCTGATTTCACTCCTGGGCGGCTGCCGTGTGCAAATCGGCGGCCCCGCGGGCGCTTTCATCGTTATCATCTACGGCATCATCGCCAACTACGGTCTGGGCAACCTGTTGCTGGCCACCATCGGTTCGGGCGTCATTCTCTTTCTGATGGGGCTATTTAAGCTAGGAAGCTTCATTCGTTTCATTCCCGTCTCCATCGTCATCGGCTTTACCAACGGTATTGCCGTATTGATCGGCCTGAGTCAAGTCAAAGACTTCTTGGGACTGACAATCGAGAAAATGCCGGCGGACTTTTTCCACCAAATTCAGACTCTTTACGCGCACATTGATACCTTTAACCCTTATGCGTTCTGCCTGGCTCTCGTGAGTTTTCTCATCGTCAAGTTCTGGCCCAAGGGTTACGTCATGGGCGGCGCGCCCTGGAAACGTTGGATGGCGCATCTGCCGGGCACCGTGGTCGTGCTCGTGGCTTCCACCGTTGTGGTCTCCGTCTTCAATCTTCCGGTTGAAACCATCGGAACCAAGTTCGGCGGAATTCCGCAGAAGCTTCCCGATCTGACCCTTCCCGATTTTTCCTGGGAAGCCTTCAAGCATCTGATCGGCCCGATGATCACGATCGCGTTGCTGGGCGCCATTGAAAGCTTGTTGTGTGCCCGCGTCGCAGACGCCATGACCGACGATCGTCACGACCCCAATCAGGAATTGATGGGTCAGGGCGTGGCCAACTTCGTCGTACCTTTCTTCGGCGGCATTCCGGCCACCGGCACCATTGCGCGAACCGTCACCAACATCAAGAGCGGCGCGGCCAGCCCCGTTGCGGGCATCGTACACGCCCTCACGCTTTTGGTCGTGATTTTGGCAGCCGCTCCCTTAGCAGGCGACATCCCCCTAGCGGCACTGGCTGCAATCCTGTTCTTTGTTGCGTGGAATATGGGCAACTGGCGTGAATTCTCCCGCCTGCGCCAAATGACGATGAGCTACAAGGCCACGCTGATCACAACGTTCCTCCTGACGGTGATTTTCGACCTCACGGTCGCCGTTGAAGTCGGCCTGTTGGTCTCCTGCGTTTTCTTTATCTACCGCATGAACACGCTCACCCGCGTCACGCGTCAAACGCTACCCTTCGACATGCCCGAAACGGTGGAATGCTGGAAGCTCACCGGCGCTCTCTTCTTCGGTTCCGTCAGCAAGCTCGAAGACGTTACCGATCCCAAGCGCATCACCTCGCCTGATGCCGCCAAGGTCGTGATCCTCGACTGCACCGATTTGCTCAACATTGACAATTCGGCCATGGACATCCTGCAGGTCTTTATGCGGGCCCTGAAGCGCCGCAACCATGAGCTGATCATCGCGGGCGCTTCCGGCCACCCGCAGCGCCAACTGCAGCGTACCGGCATTGCGCAAAGCCTCGGAGCCAACTTCGTGCCCAACATCGAGTTTGCTCAGCACCGCGCGCGCGAGCTGCTAACCGAAATTGAAAAGAAAGAAACGAGCGGCAAACCCGTCGTCTGACCGTTTTGTCGTTCCGCCTCCAAAAAGGCCTTGAAGCTTTCAGGGCCTTTTTGTTATGCCTTCGGCATATCCACCGTCACGCTCAAGCCCTTTTGAGCCTGCCGATCGGTCCAGTCAAGCGCAATGGTGCAGTCGTATCGATCAGCAATGGTCTTGCAGATGGCCAGCCCCAGACCGGTTCCGGTCTGTTGCGTTCCCAAAACACGGTAAAACGGGTCAAAGACACGGCCTCGCTCGGCCTCAGGAATCCCAGGGCCGTTGTCGGCCACACACAAACTGAGGCGATCCCCCGTCTGACGGAAAGCAATCGTCACACTGCCGCCCTGCGGAACATAGTGCACGGCGTTGTGCACGAGATTTCGCACGAGACAGAAAAGTGAAGCTTCGGGCATCGCCGCACAGGCGCTTTGTGCTTCGTTGGTGTCAAACCCTGCCACCTCAACGGCAATCTCCTTGCTTTCGGCCTCCCAATAAATATCTTCAACGACCGAAGTCACCACCTTCAAGCACTGCGCCGTTTGCGGACCGTCGACGGCTTTTTCCTGTCCGGCCTGCACGCGCTTGAGCGTCAGCAGCTGACTGATGAGGTTAGAGAGACGCGCGATGCCCGCTCGGATATCCGCTACTGTTTGCTGCGCCTGCTCGGACATCGGCATGTCGCTCAAACGATCGACCTGCAGACTCAAAGCCGTCACTGGACTGCGCAGTTCATGGGCCGCATCGGCAACAAACCGTGTCTCGCGTCCTCGAAGTTCCTCCACGCGAGCGAACATATCGTTGACGGCTGTCATGATGCGCTCGAGTTCTTCGGGCACGCCTTCGTATGAAAGCGAGCTTAAGTCATCGGCCTTGCGCTCCTGAATTTCTTTAACGAGCCTCTGCACCGGCTTTAACCCGTGCCAAAGTACCAAAATCAAAACCAGCAGCATCACGGGCGTCAGTATCAGAATGGGAGCGGCTGCGGTAAGCGCCCTCACCAGAATTTCTTCGTTGCGCTCGCTTAGCCGCTGAGCGGCAGCCACATGCGTGCCGTCGGAAAGCGTTCTCAAATAAAAACGATACTTGTCGCCGGCAAATTCCGCCGTATGAGCGCCATTTGAATAGGATTGCCGAAAGGTAACGGTCAGAGCTCGACCTTTTTTGTGCAGCATGCGCACCAAAACCGTTTCACCGGCCTGCACCACGGCGTCCCTGCTGTCGTCGTCAAGTTGAAAATGATCTTCAAAAACATCGTCGTCCATCGTGAGCGCGCCGTACTGCGGCAGTGTCTCACCTTTGTCCGAGCCGGGGCCGTAAAAGCCCCCCAGGGTGAGTTCCTGAATCTTGTTGCGCTGACGTTGCTGCACGATGTCGCGCGAAAGCATCCCCACCACTTCCTTGAGGATGTCATCCTGGCGGTCTTTGGCCTCTTCGTAACCAATGGCAAAACTCGCGGCCGCCGTGATGAGCGAAAACACGGCAAGCGTGCCCGCACACCAAAGCGTCACTCGCTTTAGAAGCGAATGTTTTCTGAAAATCATAAGTTATCGTCCTGCCGCGCGTCCCTTGTGCACCATCCATCCCAGACCACGGACGTTTCCGATAGCATTTGCACCGAGCTTTTTGCGCAAGCCGTGGATGATGAATTCCAAAGCATTGCTCTCGGGCATGTCGCCGTCTCCGTAGAGACGCTCTTCGAGCGTGGTGCGTGACAAAATGGCGCCCGGTCGCGTCATGAGCGCCTCCATCAGATCAAATTCGCGCTTACTGAGCGCCACTTCCTTGTCACCCTCGGGCGCATGCAAGCGCACGGTCTTAGTTTCGCAATTGAGCGTCATCGTTCCGTTGGTGAACACCTTGCTTGCGGCCTGCGCACCCTGGCGTCGCCGTTCGATGGCGCGCAACCTTGCCAGCACTTCGGACATATGAAAAGGCTTGACCACGTAGTCATCAGCCCCCGCGTCCAGACCGGCTAAACGGTCGTCCAGTCCGTCCCGGGCCGTCAGAATCACCACCGGAGTTTCGGAATCCTTGGCGCGCAGCTCACGCAACACGCTCATGCCGTCCTTGCCGGGCAAGCCCAGGTCCAGCAGCACGGCATCGTACTTGTTTTCCGAGAGAAACCCTGTGGCTTCCCAACCGCTACGGGCCCAGTCAGCCGCTTTGCCAGCATCGGCCAGAGCATTGACGACCGCTTCTCCGATCATCGGGTCGTCTTCGACAAGAAGAATCTTTTCGGTCATAACTTTTCGGCGCGCAAATCGACCCTGCAGCCGATGAAAAAAACGCCGCTCCTTTCCTGCCGTAGTCTACGGCAAGTCGGCCAGCGGCTTAACAAAGTGCTGCGTTGCTTTCGTTACGGAGCTGCCGGCAGAACCGTCAGACGATAGACGTCAATCGTTTCTTTTTCAGCGTATTCAAGCTCCAGTTCTCCCTCGATGCGGATCTTGGTCTTGGGATCAACTCGCTGACCTTGAAAGACCTTGTCGGGAATCTCCGCAATGATGCGGCCCGTCTCATCGGCAAACACATACTTCTTGCGCTTGACCTGCTCAACGATGAAGCCTTCGAGCGACGCCGCCTGATCTTGCTTGCCGTTTTTAAGCAATTCGGCAACGGTCGTCACCGCTACGGGGGACTTGTCACTGACAAATTGCGCTTGGATGGGAGCGGCGGCAAGAATGCCGAGGGCTGCCGCCGCAAGCGTCATGGATTTCAGATTCGACATTCTCCAGTTCTCCGTGATGCGTCTGCGGTTAGCGAATTAGCGCAGGATGGTGAGGTTGTAGACGTCAACCTTGTCCTTTTCCATGAAGTCGCGTTCGAGTTCGCCGTCAATGCGCACCTTGGTTTTCGGATCAACGCGCTGGCCCTTGAAGACTTCGTCGTCGATTTCAACGAGCATTTCGCCGGTGCTGTCGCGGAACATGTACTTTTCATGCTTGACCTGCTGCACAATGTAGCCTTCGAGCGTAGCGAGCTGATCGTCCTTGCCGCTGTCGAGCAGGTTCTTGACGGTGGTCACGTTGCTCGGGCCGCCCACAAACTGAGCCTGGGCAGGAGCAAAAGCGATGACGGAGGCAAGAGCGGTGGCAGCGGCAATGGTCTTGAGATTGAGCATGGTGTGACTCCTTGTAGAAAAAACCGTTTTCAAATGCTTTCTGTCTGTCGGGGAACTTCTTCTCCCCTCTTGGTAACACGCAGTTTAGAAACCCCGGGTTAGCCGCCCCATAGCCGACCAAAACCGACTATTTCGTGCCTCTCAGTTTGCCGCTTTGCCCGTCAGGCGGCACAAAGAAGGCGAACTTAGAAAACTTAGCGAGCGCAAAGTTTTCTCAGTCGGCACGCTCTCAATTGCAACTATTTGTATCACGCGAGCGGTCATCTTTTTCGGCTACACTTTGAACCACTTGGATTCCCGCCGCTGGCCGCCTCGATTTTCCCCGAATCGTCTCGACTGTCGGCGCCGCAACCTTACTTTTCGAATCATGCAGATTAAAACCCTCGCCTGTTCCCTCACCTGTCTTGCCGCTCTGGCCTCCGCTACCGCGAGCGCCGCGACTGACTCCCAGATTGAAAAAATCAGCAAAGCGGTTCAGGCCGCCACAGGCAAAGCGCCTGACTCCGTGATGAAGTCCCCCGTCAACGGCCTCTGGGAAGTGGTCATTGACAAGCGCATCTTCTATTCCGACGCCGATGCGCGCCACCTGATCATCGGCCGCATTTTCGACTCGGCCACAGAACGCGACCTCACCGCCGAACGCATTGAAGAACTCAACCGCATCAAATGGGACGAGCTGCCGATGAAAGACGCCATCAAGGTCGTCTACGGCAAAGGCGAGCGCAAGCTCATCGTCTTTACCGACGCCAACTGCCCTTATTGCCGTTTGCTTGAGCAGAACCTGCGCAAAGCGGGCAACCTCACCGTCTACAACTTCATGTATCCGGTGCTGCGTTCGCGAGAAGAAGCGCGCCGCATCGTCTGCGCGAGCGATCCCGTCAAGACCTTCCTCGACTCCATGGCAAGCGGCCAGGTACCCGAGGTCGGTCAATGCAGCAACAGCGCCGTGCTTGACCGCAATCTTGAACTCGGTCAGAAGCTCGGCATCAACTCCATTCCGGCCGTGATTTTCCCCGACGGATCCCGCTACACGGGCCTGATGTCGGTCGAAGCGATCGAAGAAAATCTCGCCAACAGCGCGGCTAAGAAATAAGCCGCCCGCCGATTTATTTGCCCGCCAACCGTACTTTTGGAGATGAACACACCATGTCGCACAGTCTTGACCACATCATGAAACCCTCCAGCGTTGCTGTGATCGGCGCTTCCACCAAGCCGCACACCATCGGCTCGGATCTGATGAAGCGCTTAATTGAGTTCGGCTTTAAGGGCCGCATCTACCCGGTCAATCCCAAAGGCGGCATGATCGAAGGTCTTCAGGCCTATCCGAGCGTGCTCGACATCGAAGGTCCCGTAGACATGGCCGTGATCGTCGTTAACTCCAAGTTTGTGCTTTCCACGATTGATCAGTGCCACGAAAAGGGCGTCAAAGGGCTTGTCGTGATCTCCGCGGGCTTTAAGGAGTCCGGCAAAGAAGGCGCCGAAATGGAAGCCCAGCTCTACGAACGCGTCAAGAAGTACGGCATGCGCTGCGTAGGTCCCAATTGTCTGGGTGTGGTCAACACGCATCCGGACGTGCGCATGGACGCCTGCTTTGCCGAATCGCTTCCGGTGCGCGGTGACATCGGCTTCGTCTCGCAATCGGGCGCGTTGGGCGGCGGCATTCTCAACATTTTGCAAGACCTCGGCATCGGCTTTGCGCAGTTCGTCTCCATCGGCAACCAGGCCGACGTCAATGCCGAAGACGCCATCGAATACTGGGAGGATCAGGACGACGTCCGTCAGATTCTTCTCTACATGGAGTCCATCAAGGATCCGGCAAACTTCCGCAAGCTTGCCTCGCGAGTAACCAAGATCAAGCCCGTGCTCGCGCTCAAGGCCGGTCGTTCTGCTGCGGGCGCCTCGGCTGCGAGCTCACACACCGGGTCGCTTGCCGGGTCCGACCGTGCCGCCGAAGCCTTGCTGCGTCAGTCCGGCGTCATCCGCGAATACAGCTTAAAGCAGCTCTTTGCCACAGCCAAGGTCTTTGCCAACTGCCCGATTCCCAAGGGCGACCGCGTGTGCATCATCACCAACTCGGGCGGCCCCGGTATCATGGCCACCGACAGCGTCATTGACTACGGAATGCAGATGGCCCAGCTTTCCGAAGCAACGAAAGAAACGCTGCGCAGCTTCCTGCCCGCCGCCGCTTCGGTAAAGAACCCGGTCGACATGATCGCTTCGGCGCCGCTTGAACACTATCGCCGCACGCTCGAAACGGTGCTTGCCGACGAAGGCGTCGATATGGTGATTTCGATTTATCTTCCCTTCCTCGGACTCAAGGACACGGATGTGGCCAAAGCGCTCATGGAGATCAAGGCGCAGCACCCGGAAAAGCCCATCGTGGGCGTATTCATGACAAAGAACGAATTCTTCAGCGAAATCTCCAAGGGCGAAGTCACGATCCCGTTCTTCATGTACGCCGAAGAAGCGGTCGACGGTCTGGCACGACTCAATATGCAGCGTAAGTGGATGGAGCGCCCAGTCGGCACGACGCCCGTCTTTGACGTCAATAAGTCAGCCGTGAGCGATATCTTCGCTGCCGTGAAGTCCGAAGGGCGCCTGGAACTCACCACGCGTGAAAGCCTTGATGTACTCGAAGCCTACGGTGTTCGTGTCTGCCGAGCCCGCTTTGCCGTCGGGGAAGACGAGGCAGTGACTGCCGCGCAGGAGGTAGGCTACCCCGTTGTGATGAAGATGACCTCCAAGAGCACTTCGCACAAAACCGACGTAGGCGGCGTGCGCGTGAACATCGGCTCGGACGAAGAACTGCGCGCTCAGTATCGCGATCTTGTGGCCAAGCTTGAAGAACGCGGAATTCTCGACGGCCTTGAAGGCGTCATCATTCAGGAAATGGTCAAGAGCAACCGCGAACTCGTCTGCGGCATCGCTGCCGATCCCCAGTACGGTCCGATGATTATGTTCGGCACGGGCGGCGTGTTTGTGGAAGTAATGAAAGACGTTGGTTTTGCTCTGGCCCCGCTTACCGATGCCGACGCGCACGATCTGGTGCGTTCCGTCAAAGCCTTCAAGCTTCTCGAAGGCGCCCGCGGCACCAAGCCTGCCGACATCGCACGCGTGGAAGAAACGCTACTGCGTCTGTCGCAATTGGTGACCGACTTCCCGATTGTGCAGGAACTTGACATCAATCCGCTGATGATTTCCAACACCACGGGCGAAGCCATCGCCGTTGACGGCCGCATCAAGCTTGCCTAAGGCAAACGAGGCATCTTGACAAAATGGGGAGACATCCTTTTGGAAGCTCCCCGTTTTTTTGTTCGGTTCACGTCGGGCTGAAGCTATAAGCCGGATTCTGTGCCGCGGCTTTCTTTCGAAAACCGCAGTGACGACCATTCATCTCGGACTCTGCTCACGCAGAGCCTCCAGCCACCTACCCGCAGTCTCACCGGGCCGGGTCAAAGACTGCTTACTTGGTGTTACTCCCCGTAGAGATTGCCCGTTTCACCCGAACTGAATCGGCTCGTCTCTGTTGCTCTAATCCTCGCCTTGCGGCGGACAGGCGTTACCTGCTACGGTGCCCTTCGGAGTCCGGACTTTCCTCAATGAAAACAAGTTCATTGCGGCCGTCCGCCTCACCCCAACGTGAGGCGTGAGAATTTACGCGGATTTTTTCTGTACTGCAACTTTCCGCACCCGATTCATTTCCATTGCTGGCTCTTCGAACAACAGAGACACAAAACTGTTTGCATCCGCACACACTTGTTAAGCGAAACATAGGCTTGACCTTGCTAGACTTCGTTGAATTTGCAGGGATCGGCTGTATCCGGTGCCCTGTAGCCTTTATTGATTCAATGCATTGGAAAGAAAATGGGCATCAACGAGGAACTTTTTGAACGTGCTCAGCAGAGCATCCCCGGCGGCGTGAATTCTCCCGTTCGCGCTTTCAAGAGTGTTGGCGGCGCACCGCGCTTTATCCGTCGCGCCAAAGGCGCCTACATGTGGGATGCCGAAGGTCGCCGCTACATCGATTACATCGGCTCCTGGGGTCCGATGATCCTCGGCCACAACCATCCGGCCGTGATTGAAGCCGTGCACGCCGCCGTTGACTCCGGTTTGTCGTTCGGCGCCGTCACCGAAGGCGAAACGCTTATTGCCGAAGAAGTCATCAAGATCATGCCCAATGTCGAAGCCGTGCGCTTCGTGAGTTCCGGCACGGAAGCCGGCATGAGCGCCATTCGCCTGGCTCGCGGCTACACGGGCCGCAATAAGATCATCAAGTTCGAGGGGTGCTATCACGGTCACAGCGACAGCCTACTTGTGAAGGCGGGCTCCGGCATGCTCACCTTCGGCAATCCCTCTTCGGCAGGGGTTCCGGCCGGCACAACCGAACACACGATTGTGCTCGAATACAACAATCCGCAACAGCTCGAAGACGCTTTCAAGCAGTGGGGAGACGACATCGCCTGCGTAATCGTCGAAGCGATCGCCGGCAATATGAATATGGTTCCGGCCATGCAGGAATTCATGGACACGATGCGAGGTCTGTGCACCCAATACGGTGCGCTTCTGATCGTCGACGAAGTAATGACGGGTTTTCGCGTAGCGCTGCACGGCGCACAGTCCCTTTACAACATCGTGCCTGACATCACCATGATGGGCAAGGTGATCGGCGGCGGCATGCCGGTGGCCGCTTTCGGCGGACGCCGCGAAGTCATGAATAAGATCGCTCCTTTGGGCCCCGTGTATCAGGCCGGCACTCTCTCGGGCAACCCTGTGGCCGTTGCCTGCGGTCTGGCCACCCTCAAGGAAATCCAGAAGCCGGGCTTCTACGAAAGCCTCTCGGAAAAGACCACCAAGCTTGTGACGGGGCTGACGGCTGCTGCCAAGGAAGCTGGCGTTTCGTTCTGCGCCCGCTCTCAGGGCGGCATGATGGGGCTATTCTTCCTTGAAAACCTGCCCAACGGCTTTAACGACGTCATGAAGGCCGATCCGGCCGTGTTTGCGAAGTTCTTCCACACGATGCTCGAAGAAGGTGTTTACCTTGCTCCTTCGATCTTCGAAGCGGGCTTCGTGTCGGCGGCTCACAGCGACGAAGACATCGAAGCGACTATCGCAGCCGCCCGCAAGGCTTTTGCGGCTCTTTAATGTTCAAAGCGGTAATGAAACTCTTTCGCAGCTTAACGACGCTGCTGCTCGGCTTAACGACGGCAGCATCCGTGGCATTGGCCGCTCCGACCGGCTTGGGAGCGGGCTCAGCCGGCACCGGTTCACCCTTTGCCGGCGGCGGCCAGCCCAAAACCGTGACGGTGCAGCTGGTGTCGCGACAAACGGCCGGGATTCCGCGCGCGACCAACGATATCGGCATTTTGCTCAAGCACGAACCGGGCTGGCACACCTACTGGCAGTTCTCGGGTGACTCCGGTTTTGCTCCGAGTGTCGAATGGAAGTTGCCGCGCCGCTGGACCGCCGAACAAATCGGCTGGCCCACGCCGCAAAAGCATAAGCTCGGGCCCATCACCAACTTCGTGTACTCGGGCGAAGTGCTGCTGCCCTTCAATCTGGACATTCCCTGGGGAACGCCTTACGGCGGCACGTACACCCTGCGCGCCAAGGTTGACTACCTCGCTTGCAAGGAAGTCTGCATTCCTGGCACAGCCGAAGTGTCGATGAAGCTTCCAGTGGAGGTGGCAGCTAAACCCGGCCCCTTTGCCGGCAAGTTTGAAAAAACGCTCAAGTCCATCCCTGAAAAAGTCGTTTCCGAACATATTTCGGCTCAGATTGAGGACGGCCGCATTCGCATCGACTTTGCGCCTCTGGCGGGCAAAATCGAAAAGAAGGTGGAGTTTTTCCCACTCTCCGAAGGTCTTGTCGACTTTAAGGAACTCGATCGAGCCGTGCTCGGTAAAGACCAAGTGTCGCTCTACCTCAAAGCCGCTCCAGAGTATCTGGAAAGTCTCAAAACCGACAAGCCGTTACCCTTTGCCGGCGTGATCGTCGCCGACGGCGGTCCGGACAACGAAGGCTGGGCCATTGAAACAACGCTCGACATCAAGCCGGGTGAGGTGCCTTTGCCTTGGGCTCCGGAAGAAAAACCGGCTCCCGATCAAGCCGAGCCGGCCACTCCGACCGCGCAACTACCCGAAGCACCTCCGAGCATGAGTACGTCAACGGCCCTGAGTTTTGCTTTTCTGGGCGGCTTGATTTTGAACCTTATGCCGTGCGTGTTTCCGGTACTCAGTCTCAAGATTCTGCAGTTGGTTGACGGCTCTCGCCGCAAGGGAGCCTTGGCACTGCATGGATTGGCCTTTACGGGCGGCGTGTTGCTTTCCATGGCGGCACTGGCCGGCGCCTTGGTGATACTTCGCAGTCTTGGCTGGGCCATCGGCTGGGGCTTTCAGCTGCAGCAGCCCTGGGTGGTCGCGATTCTGATTCTGCTCTTTAGCGCGCTCACACTCAACTTGCTGGGCGTCTTTGAGTTCACTGCCGCTTCGCACCTTGCCGACAGCCGCGCCGTACGCAAACTGCCGAGTACTGGACCGCTCGGAAGCTTCTTTACGGGCGTTCTTGCCGTCGTCGTGGCCTCCCCCTGCACTGCCCCCTTCATGGGCGCGGCACTGGGGTATGCCGTATTGCAAGACAGCGCAGTGAGCATGCTCATCTTCCTGTCTTTGGGCTTGGGCATGGCACTGCCGTGGCTTATTCTGACCCTAGTGCCGGCCTGGATGAAGCTTCTGCCGCGTCCGGGTGCCTGGATGCTTACCTTTAAACGCATCATGGCCATTCCGATGGCCGCTGCCGCCCTTTGGCTCATTTGGGTGCTTTCGCGTCAGGTCACACTCTACGGGCTTCTCACCGTGATCTTTGCCATGGGTTCGGTCACCGGCCTTCTGTGGGCCGTCGGTCGCGAACAATACGGTCGCGGTCGCTCACAGGTGCTCAAGGGCGTCTGCGCACTTGTCACCGTCGGCTGCATGGTTTTGTTGTGTCTTGGCAATTTCGATCGCCGAGTCGACACCGAAGCCGTGATGGCGTCCGACCAGTGGCAGCCCTGGAGCGAAGAAGCGGTGAATTCTGCGATTGCCCGCGGTCAGCCCGTGGTGGTCGACTTCACCGCCGCCTGGTGCGTGACCTGTCAGTTCAACAAGGCCACAGCGCTTCGTACCGATGCCGCCACGGCGGAACTGACACGCCTCAATTACGCGCGCTTTGAAGCCGACTGGACAAACCGCGACAGCAACATCACTGAAATGCTCAATAAGTTCGGACGCACGGGCGTGCCGCTCTATCTGCTCTACAAGACGGACGGAACGGCCACGGTGTTGCCGGAACTCCTCACGGAGTCAGCTTTCATTGCAGCTTTGAAGGAAAACGTCGGTGAAAAACCGGTACCGACTCAAGAAAGCCAGAAAGCAGATCCCTAAAAGCTCCCGGTTCTTCGGTTTTTGAACAACGGCAGACGTCAAACAAGACGCCTGCCGTTTTCGTTGTGGGTAACGTCAGGAAGTCTTTTTGCTCGCAAACTCAGCGGCTTCCTGTTTGGCTTCCATGCGTTTTGTAGCCACAGCAGCCGACATGCCGGCAATCAGAATGAGCGTCATGCCGAAAAGCGACAAAGGATCAACCGATTCGTCAAAGAGAGTGACACCGAAGATCACTGAAAACGGCACGGCCGAAAAGCCCAGACACGAAGAAAGCAACATATTGCCGTAGGCGTAGGAACGCGTGGTGCAAATCTGCCCAAGCGTTGCAAACAATCCCATGCCGAGAAGCCCCGCTATGCCGGTGAGATTGGGCACGTGAAAGCCTGTCGTCGCCACGGTACCGACGGCAGCAAACACCATACCGAGGACGCAGAAATAAAACACAATGCGATAACTCGGTTCGTTGAGTCTGCCCATTTGCTTCATCTGCCAGTAGGCGGCAAGATCAATGAGCGCCACACCCAAGCAAATCAACGCGGGAATAAATTCATCGGTACCAAGCCCCGGTTTCATCACCAGACAAATGCCGATAAAGCCCGTGACAATAGCCAACACCACCGCCCAAGGCGCTCTTTCACCCTTGCATTTGGCAAGAATGATGAAGTTCAAAGCCATGAATAGCGGCGTTGTGTAAATGAGCGTCATACAGGTGCCGAAATGCATCTGCGACAAGGCATAAAACCACAGCGCAACGCTCGTGACACCCAACAAAGATCGGACGATATGGTGCCGGAAGTGTTCCGTCTTGAGCGTGCCGCCGCTGCCTGCCACCACAAACGCGATGAAGATGGCGCCGAAAAGCGAACGATAGAACACGAGTTCAAAGGAACCCAAATCCTCCGTGCAGAACTTCACGAAGGCGCCCATGATGGAAAAGCAGGCCGCAGCCGCAATCGCCCACAAAGACTGTTTCATCGTGCCGCGCTCCCTTTTCGTTGATCATCCAAAAGAGCCTGTGCTCCGCCCTGGGCACACCACTGCAACACGGCCTGAGAAAAGATCCGATCGCCGTCGAGTCGTTTTCCGTTCATCATCACCACCACGCTCCAACGACGAGCGTTGATGTCGGTCACATACCCCGCAATGGAGCGCACATCTCGAATGAGGCCCGTCTTGACGTGGGCGCTGCCCGTTGCCAGACCTCTTTTTTTCATCGTACCGTCAAAGCCCGCCGAAGGAAGGGAAGCCATGAATTCGGGCATAACGTACGAATTAAATCCGTAGTTAAGCACGCGTCCCATGGTTTCAGCCGAGATTTTTGTTTCCCTCGAGAGTCCCGAACCGTTGTCGATAAAGGTGCCAACTGGAACTGCCCCTGCAACTTTCACAAGCCAGCGGTCAATCACCGCACGACTGCGTAAGAGTGTTGCCGGTTTGGCAACGCCGACGGCATCGGTCTGCGACAGCGTCAAAAACACGTGCCGCGCCATTGTGTTATTAGAGTACTTGTTAATCCAGCTCACGATCTGAGGCAACGGCTGCGACTCGATTTCGGCCAGTCCCACGCCGTTTTGGACAGAAACACGCCCTTCTCTGACGACTCCCGTCCAAGCGATCCCGACAGTACGCAGAATCGGCTTTAAAAGACGCGTGAGGTAGTCGTCAGCCTGCCAGCGCGACACGTGTAGCGCTTTGATGCCACAGGAAGCCGGCAACGCGCCTTTAAAAGTCACGCCCTTGTCCGTGTACGAAGCTTTGACTTTGCTTTTCCAATCCCCGCATGCTCCCTTACTCAAAGCGATGCGTTTGGGGACGGAAAAGCCATCGAGCACCGGAAGAGAAGTGACGCGAGCCCACTTGCCGTTTTCTTCCGGCTCAAGCGTAATCGATACGGCCTTGAGATTGACGAGCGCCGCATCGGCCGCCACGTTGTAGGAGCGGTCGGTAGCGCCGTCAAAAGCGCCCTGATCGACCGGTTTTTCTCCGAAAGCCGTGCGATCGACCGTGATATCACCGACAATGCGCTTGACACCGGTCTGACGCAGTTTTTCGGCAAGAAGCCACACCTGCTCGATCATCAAATGCGGATCGCCCGAACCGATGAGCGACACGGAACGCACGACGCCCGTTTTGTCTGGCAAGGCCTGCGCGCGGATCTGCGTTTTCCAGGTGAAATCGGGTTTGAGAAGATCAAGACCGGCAAGTGTGGTCACCACTTTGACGGAACTCGCCGGTTGCATCAATCGATCGGCGCGATGCGCGACGACAGGTGTGTTGGCACCGGCAGGTGACACCCACACGGAAACTTCTTCAAGAGAAACGGAGGTGCGCGCCAACGCTTCTAGAAGCACCGACGGCAACTGCGCCCATCCGGGGAACGACAGGAAAAGCGCCCCCAAGGCGGCACTCAATTTGAGAACTGCTGAATTCGGCATGATTCGCGTCCGAAATCGGACGCCCTCCCCCTTCCGGCTTTGGTTCGTCTTTGTGTTTCGAGGCTCTGGCCTCTTGTCGCCGGAATTGAGCAATTGTATCGGTTACGGCGGTCTATCGGAATGAACGAACGTTCAATTTTGATCTTTCCAGCGCGGAGCAATGTTTTCGCCTTCGCTTGATTTGCGCGGCGTCTTGGCAAGCAAAACTACCGTTGCAAGCACCATCACCACACCGACACCTTCGATAAGGCCCACTTCAAGGCCCATCACCAAAACCGACAGCAGATAGGCCGAAACGGGTTCGCCCAAACTCAGGATGCTGGCAATCACCGGGGAAATCAGGCGCAGGGCCGTCATGTAGAGGCAAAAAGCCATCAGGGTGCCAAAAAACACCACATGAAAAAGCAACGCTGCGGTCATCCAATCAAAGCGCGAGAAGTCGAAGGTCGCAGGCAAAAAGAAAGACGCGACGACCGCCATCAATCCGCCGAAAAGCATGGCGCTTCCCATCACGGGCATCACCGCCACGCGCTTGAGGAGCTGCCGAGGCTGTACGGAATAGCCCGCCGTCATGACAGCGCAGATGATGGCCCAGGTAAGCCCCGTCAGATTGAATTGGGAAACATCGAACTCGCCCTTGGTAACAATGAGCGTCACGCCCACCGCAGCGAGCAGAAAACAGATCACCATGCGCGGTGAAGGTTTGGAACGATTCACGATCATCTCCCAAAGCGCCACCCATAGCGGAACAGTGGTGAGCACGATGGCCGCTGCGCCCGCGTTGGAATAGTGAATCGCCAGCATGAAGGCAAATTGGCCGCCGTAAATGAAAACGGCGCCGAAAAGCACATCACGGAAATTAGTCCAGTTGGTGAAAATCTTGATGATTTCGCTGCGGGCAGTGATGCAGCACCACAAAAGCAGAAGACCGCCCGAGCTACAGAGCCGCACGATCACAAGCGCGGCGGCGTTGACAACGCCGTTAGCCATAACCGCTTGTGCGGCAACGGCCATGGAGCCCCAGAAGATGGCCGCACAGAGCGTGAATATCACGCCCTTGGGAAATGAACCGATGTTTCGGACTGCGCTCAGCATACTTTTTTGTTAGTTTTTTCGGACCGCTTCCAATCTATCGCAGGTCAAAGGTCTGAACAAGTAGCGCAATCTTGTTTTGTCTTCGTTTCAGCTTGATGACAACGGTGTCAAAAAAGCCGAGAAAAAATTTTTGCTTCGGGACTTGAAATGTTTTTACCCCGTCCCCATATGGGGTTTTAGCAACGGGCCCGGTGCCCGCGTTGAAACGATTTCATTGCTGAAACGGCCGCTAAAACGCGGCCTTTCAATGGTTATTCAAATTTGGAGTGAAAACAAAATGCAGATCCGTCCGTTACACGACCGCGTGATTGTGAAGCGCCTTGAAGCCGAACGCACGACCGCCAGCGGCATTGTCCTTCCGGACACCGCCGGTGAAAAGCCCGATCAGGGTGAAGTCCTCGCCGTGGGTCCCGGCAAGCGCGACGAAGCCGGCAAGCTCCTTCCGATGGACGTGAAGGTCGGTGACCGTGTTCTGTTCGGCAAGTACGCCGGTCAGACTGTGAAGGTGAACGGTGAAGAACTCCTCGTGATGCGCGAAGAAGACATCATGGGCGTTCTCGAATAATCGATATCAGTTTGATTTCATAAAAGAATTTTTAACGGAGATAAAAACAAATGGCTGCAAAGCAAGTTCTCTTCGGTGATGACGCCCGCGTCCGCATGGTGCGCGGCATCAACACGCTCGCCAACGCTGTGAAGGTGACCCTCGGCCCGAAGGGCCGCAACGTGGTGCTCGAACGCGCCTTCGGCGGTCCGCTCGTGACCAAGGACGGCGTGACGGTTGCCAAGGAAATTGATCTCAAGGACAAGTTTGAGAACATGGGCGCCCAGATGGTGCGCGAAGTGGCCTCCAAGACCAACGACAACGCCGGTGACGGTACGACCACCGCTACGGTTCTCGCTCAGGCCATCGTTTGCGAAGGCATGAAGTACGTTGCCGCCGGCATGAACCCGATGGACCTCAAGCGCGGCATCGACAAGGCCGTGGCTGCCGCCATCGAAGAACTGCGCAAGATCTCCCGTCCGACCACCACTTCCAAGGAAGTCGCTCAGGTTGGCGCCATCTCCGCTAACTCCGATCAGGAAATCGGCGACATCATCTCGCAGGCCATGGACAAGGTCGGCAAGGAAGGCGTGATCACGATCGAAGACGGCAAGAGCCTCAACAACGAACTCGAAGTCGTGGAAGGCATGCAGTTTGACCGCGGCTACCTGTCGCCCTACTTCATCAACACGCCGGAACGTCAGGCCGCCGTGCTCGACAACCCCTTCATCCTGATCCACGACAAGAAGGTGAGCAACATCCGTGAACTCCTGCCGGTTCTCGAACAGGTTGCCAAGACCTCTCGTCCGCTGTTGATCATCGCTGAAGATGTCGACGGTGAAGCCCTCGCCACCCTCGTGGTGAACTCCATCCGCGGCATCCTCAAGGTTGTGGCTGTCAAGGCTCCGGGCTTCGGCGACCGCCGCAAGGCCATGTGCGAAGACATCGCTGTGCTCACGGGCGCAACGGTTATCTCGTCTGACCTCGGCCTCACGCTCGAAAAGGCAACCCTCGAGCAGTTGGGTTCGGCCAAGCGCGTTGAAGTCACCAAGGAAGCCACGACGATCATTGACGGCGCCGGCGACGCTCAGGCCATCGAAGGCCGCGTCACCCAGATCCGTCAGCAGATCGAGGCCGCTACGAGCGACTACGACCGTGAAAAGCTTCAGGAACGCGTTGCCAAGCTCGCCGGCGGTGTGGCCCTCGTGAAGGTCGGTGCCGCTACCGAAGTCGAAATGAAGGAAAAGAAGGCTCGCGTGGAAGACGCTCTGCACGCTACCCGCGCTGCCGTGGAAGAAGGCATCGTCCCGGGCGGCGGTGTGGCTCTCGTGCGCACCAAGTTCGCCATCAAGGACCTCAAGGGCGACAACGACGAGCAGAACGCCGGCATTAAGATCGTGCTGCGCGCTATGGAAGAACCGATGCGTCAGATCGTCGCCAACTGCGGCGAGGAACCCAGCGTGGTCGTCAACAAGGTTGCCGGCGGTGAAGGCAACTTCGGCTACAACGCTCAGACGGGCGAATACGGCGACATGGTTGCCATGGGCGTTCTCGACCCGACCAAGGTCACCCGTACCGCACTGCAGAACGCTGCCAGCGTGGCCGGTCTGATCCTTACGACCGACTGCATGGTCGCCGACATCCCTGAAGACAAGCCGGCTGTGCCCCCGATGGGCGGCATGGGCGGCATGGACGGCATGATGTAATTCATCGCCTGACCGCTTAAGTCTTTAAGGCATTGAGCCGCTTGCTGTAAAGCAGGCGGCTCTTCTTTTAGGTTCACGTCTTAGATTCGACGAAAAATCTCTAACCTTCCGTTGTTTGTCGGTCGTGATAAAGACAACTTAAGATCATACATACGGACATGTATGTATCACCATTCCTTTTTAACATCAGTCTATACATACACTTAACATCAATGTCTTTATAATTTAGCATCATGATGCTAACCGTCTGTATCTTAGCTTCACTTTTCCGTCTATTGATTCTTTGCCATGAACACCGACAATCTCTCTTTCCCACAATTTCCTTCCAGAGAATCGTTAACGATCGAATTCAAGAGCGATCCTAAAAGCGGACTACCGGACAAGGTTGTGGTTGAGACCGTCGTTGGACTGGCAAACGCTGAAGGAGGAACGCTTTACGTCGGCATCAATGATGACGGCATCGTGTCGGGTGTACGAACACCCAGGTGGCGCGATCCGGACCTTGCCGCCGCATACATTGCTTCGCACACCATTCCACCCGTAGCAGTCGTGGCGGAACTCGTCGAGGCTGGCGAAGGTCTCGACGTACTGGTAATCGAAATTTCGAAAGCCACGGGTATCGTTGCAACCAACGACGGCAAAGTTCTCAAACGCCGGCTGAAGATCGATAAGACGCCTGAAACCTCCCCACTTTTTCCACAGGAGTTCATTTCGCGTCTCTCAGAAATCGGACGCTGCGACTACTCATCCATGATCCTGCCGCATACTTCGTACGCCGACCTGGACAACGATGAACGCCGGCGATTGCGGAGCTTCATTCGCGACAACCGAGGAGACCGCACTCTGCTCGAACTTGAGGATGAAGACCTCGACAAAGCTCTGGGGTTCGTACACGAAACGCCGCACGGTTTGTTGCCGACGGTCGCAGGTCTCCTTCTCATCGGAAAAAAAACAAGTATCCGACGACTAGTTCCCGGCGCCGGAGCCGTCTTTCAGCACCTCAGCGGAACAGAAGTACTGGCAAACGAAGAAATCGAACTGCCGCTGCTCCGAAGCTTTGACGCTCTTCTTGATCGGTTCCGAGCCCGCAATACGGAAGTCGAAATCACGCAGGATCTCGTTCGCATTGCAATTCCAACCTTTTCCGAGCGAGCCTTTCGAGAAGCATTGGTCAACGCCTTTTGTCACCGTGACTACACCCTCCTCAATCGTGTCTCCGTCCGTTTCACGGACGATGGCCTGGAAATCAACAGCCCCGGCGGATTTGTTTCCGGCGTTGATCTCAACAACCTGCTCACCGTTGAACCGCATCCGCGAAATGCGCTATTAGCGGACATTCTCAAGCGATTGGGACTTGCCGAGCGTACAGGGCGAGGCATTGATCTGATTTTTGAAGGCAGTCTTGTCTACGGACGTCCGGCTCCAGACTATTCCGAATCCAATGAAGAAGGCGTGCGCGTCTTTTTCCCGAAATGCGAGGCCGACATCAATTTCTTCAGACTCATCCTCGACTATCAAAAGCGAACCGGCAAATCGATTGCAATCCAGAGTTTGATGGTGCTGTCATCGGTACTCTTTTCCAAACAGCTCACCTTTGAAGGTATTGTCACAGCAACAAAGCTACCTGCCAACCGGCTCAAACGGCACGTCGAAACACTTGTCGAAGACGGTCTTCTTGAATGCAAAGGAAGTGGATCCGAACGCGATTTCATCTTGAGCTCAAAGTTTTATAAAGCACAGAATCGAGAAATTGAGATGGTCCGCCAATCGGGTATTGACTCCGTAAGAAACGATGAACTTGTCATGCAGCTTGTTCGAGAAAAAGACTGCATCACCCGAGCCGATGTAATGCAAATTCTCGGTTTCGAAGCCCAACCAGCCTATCGGCTATTACGCAAACTAACAGACCAAGGGCGACTAGTTCGCGAAGGCGGCAGGCGAACAAGCACATACCGCGCAGCAGAGTAGTTGCAACTACATTGGGTTCACGCCATCCCGGACATTATTGTCGAGGCTGTAACACATAAAGCTTGTCGTTTTCACGCACCTTCTCGGGAACCTTAATCGTCACGGCCGTTCCTTTGGTCGCGTGATTTACTGGTCCGTTGTCGTCGAAAATTTCATCGGCCACAAACTCCACCGCGCCCGTCGTGGGACCGGTGACAAGCAGTCGAGTACCTCTGTCGAAGCCGTCGGCCTGCACCAGAAATTGCGCCACCGACGCCTTATTGAAGAAATTGATGCACTTGCCGGCAAAACGTTTGGTGATTGTGGCTT
>ENA-ORNP01001565-ORNP01001565.1-human-gut-metagenome-genome-assembly--contig:-NODE-1565-length-22761-cov-4.813397_pt1 | contig 22761 bp, 23 predicted proteins | sample MGYA00242119_ERZ509030 | MGnify/ENA primary metagenome ERZ509030 (study PRJEB26280, sample SAMEA2338708) | human gut metagenome | biome: human gut; feature: human-associated habitat; material: faeces... | reverse complement strand
CGAATCAGACGGTTTCTTTGAAGGAATGCGCCTTCCTTGCCGACAAGGGCTATGACGTGAAAAACATCTACAATACGGTAAAAACAGTCTATGAGGGCGAGGCATTTATCCCCCTCAATCCACGCGGCACGAAAGCCTCTGAAGCGATTTCTGTCGGTAATCCAATCTGCGCGGCCGGGCTGGCTATGCACAAGGACGGCAAAACCACCGACAATGGGCGTACCCGCCAGAAATACTGCTGCCCGTTCCGCCAGTCCAAGACCGGTGTTTGCCCCTGCAACCACAAAAACTGGAACAACGGCAAGAAAAACCGGGGCTGCACGAAATATAAGACCATTCCAAACGATTACAGACTTTCCATTGACCGCAGCTGCCTCTATTTTAAACGGACTTACGCCCTGCGGACGGAGTGTGAGCGTTACAATTCCCGCTTCAAATCCACAGGTCAGGAACGGCTGTGGGTGCGCAACGGCGCAAGCGCGGCGAACCTCAACACACTGGCTCATATCTCCGCTCTGGCGGTTGCGCTGGCCGCCGTTTTGTCCGGCTCTCACTCCTACCACGCATCCAAATCATTCCGGCGAGGTGCTTAAAGCGCCCCCTCATACGGCTTTTTTCGCTCGGTTTTCCTCCGGGCTTGCTTTTTATGCGCTTTTTCTCTTTGCCGGGTGACCCCCGCCTTCTTTCTCTCTTCGCCCTTTTGTTTTAGGACTTGTTTTGCTCATCTCTACAAGGTAAATATGTGTCTCCGTTTTCTGCATAACAAATATTTCGGATAATGCTGCACCTGCTTATCTTTGTACACGTCCAGATCCGTCTCCTGCAACAAGCGACTCAACTTCAGGAACTGACACCATATTAAAATCGTGCTCAATAGAGTGCTTTAAACAGGAGGCTGCCACTGCAAAGTTCAGTGCTTTCTGATCAGAGTACCCGTTTAGCATTCCAAATATTAGCCCACCTGCAAAGCTGTCCCCACCGCCTACGCGGTCCACAATATGTAAATGATACTGAGGAGAAAATTCTGCATGATCTTTTTCCCCGTTGTAAAGCATCCCCATCCAATCGTTATCATTTGCTGAAAGTGATGTGCGCAGTGTAAAAGCTACCTTGCGAAATCCAAATTTACGGGTAAGCTGACGGGCCACATCGATGTATCCATTTTTGTTAATCTGCGCTTTATCAATATCTGTTCCGTCTGATACGATTCCAAATACATTCTTAGCATCTTCTTCATTAGCAATGCAGACATCAACATACGGCATCAGCTGCTGCATAACTGCGTTGGCTCGTTCCCTTGTCCACAGTTTTTTTCGGAAATTGAGATCACATGATATCGGTATCTGCCTTTCTTTTGCCGCTTTACATGCTGCTTTACAAATCTCGGGCAGCCTTCCGCCAAGTGCAGGTGTAATTCCCGTCCAGTGAAACCAGTCTGCTTTATCAAATATTAGATCCCAATTAAAATCTTCAGGATCTGCTTGGGATATTGAAGAATTCTCGCGATCGTAGATAACTTTTGAGACCCTTTGGGAAGCGCCTTTTTCGCAGAAATATACCCCTAATCGATTTCCGCCGCGGGCAACAAATTTTGTATCTACACCATATCGCCGCAACTCATTAATTGCGCACTGACCAATTTCATGCTCTGGTACTTTGCTGACAAAGGTTGCGTTCATACCGTAATTAGCAAGGGATACTGCTACATTTGCTTCCCCACCACCGTAAGATACTTCAAACTTAGAGCTTTGCAAAAATCGAAAATATCCTTCCGGATTGAGGCGCATTAGGATTTCTCCAAATGTCACAATTTTTTTTTGCACAAAAGGTGCTCCTTTCTATCAGGCAATTACTAAAGAGTGCTTAAACGGATGAATGCGCTAAAATTTCATATTATGAAATTTATTATCGCTATACAAAAATAGTACATGATTGGCGTTACTTTGTCAACTGTTTTTTCGGTTATTCAAAAGTTTTTTAATAATTGACAGTTGTCAAAAAATGGTGTAGAGTTCAAATGAATAGATAAGTTATTATTTGTTTTTATAAAGAAAGGAGCGGTTCTTTTGGCTGCTTCCCACACTCCGGTGCAATCTATTGATCGTGTTTTAGATATTATTGAAGCCCTGTCTTTTCAGCCGCATGGTATGCTCTTAAAAGATTTGTCCGCTGCTGTTGGTCTTCATGTCAGTACAACGCATCGCTTGCTTGTTGCTCTTGTATCACGAGGATATGTTCAAAAAAATATTGAAACGGGTAAATATCGCTTAACGGTTAGACTCTTTGAAGTAGGCAACCGTGCAATTGGCGGTATAAATCTAGTTTCGCTATCTCGTCCGTACTTAGAGCGTTTGGCTGCGGAAATTGGTGAAACAGTTCACCTAGTCGCTCGTAACGACGATGAAGTTGTATATTTATACAAAGAGGATCGTAGAGAAAGTATTATCCATATGGCGTCCTTCATTGGCCTTCGCTCGCCTATGTACTGCACAGCTGTCGGTAAAAGCATACTTTCTCATTTGCCGGAAACAGAAGTCCGCGCCATTTGGGATCGATCCATCATTAAACCGCGCACACAAAATACAATTGTAAATTATGATGAATTTATCAAACACCTTCAAAAAGCTCGAGAGCTCGGATGGGCAATTGACAACGAGGAAAACGAGGTAGGGGTCGTTTGTATTGGTGCGCCAATTATCGACTTTACTAATGCACCAATTGGCGCTATTAGTATTTCTGCACCAGCTGCTCGAATGACCTCCGCAATTTGTGAGAGCTGCGCTCAGAAAGTGATGGCAAGTACAAGCGCGATTAGTCGGGCATTAGGAGCCCCGTCTACGCTATGATGTGTCCCCGGTTCGGAGACAGGACCTTCGCTTTCGCAATGGGAGGCCTTTGCTGGCTGATCGGAATTCTGGTTCTCATGCAGGGGATTCGCGATCTGTTGGATTACAACACAAACAAAAAGGATCCGCCCAAATGAACAGCGATATGGAGAGGAGTACCTCAAAAGGGTAATCCTCTCAGCCTGTCAAGAAGCCCGGCTGCGCATTGGGCGGCGACCGGGTTTCCTGCATATTTCGCGCAGAAACAGCGGAAGGGGGACGCTCCGGAAAAGGGCGTTCCACTTCCATAATGCGAATCTTTTCAAGCTCATGGCAGCAAACTTCACTTCACCCGGTTTGTGACCTGAGCCAAGCCTCTGTATTGCGTATAACGCATCGCGTGTTTTTCCTTGGCGTCTGCAAAGACCCATTCGATGAACTGCTCTTTCGGTACGACCATGCGGCTGCCGACGCGCAGCCCACTACTCCCGCTGAGCCTACCACGCCCTCCGAACCGACTACTCCCTCCGAACCCGAAACTCCTACGCAGCCCGCTGAACCTGAAATTCCCGCACAGCCCGTTACTCCGGCGCAGCCTGAGCAGCCCGCAGCGCCCGTTGCCGCTGGTTCTTACACTGTGAAGAAGGGCGACACTTATGGCACAATCGCGCTGAACAATTACGGCACTTATGGCGTATGGAGTGAACTTTACAAAGCCAACAAAGGTGTAAAGCTGACGGAGGGCGCAACGCTTGTTCTGCCCGAAAAGCTGGGTAAGGTTGCCCACATCAACGCTCCTGCTGCCGCCAGCGGCGAAACCCTCTATACGGTCAAGGCTGGCGATACGCTGGGCGCTATCGCCAAGGCGACCTATGGCGATGTGATGAAGTACAAGACCATTTTCGAACGCAACGCCGACCGTCTTGTAAATGCTAACACCATTTACGAGGGACAGGTCATTGTCCTGCCCGCGAAGTAAGTAATGTCCACTGAACAAGTGCCCAATTTTTGTTCTGAGCGAGAATCTCCAGAAGATATGCGAGCATTCTCAAAAGAGCGCGCTGAATCTTGCGGAGATTCAGCACCAGAACGGACATGGCGATCACATGGGCCGCAGTCTCCCGCAGCTTTGCGGTGACCAGCCCCATGCCACATTTACGCTTCGTCAGACTGAATCTGCGCTCCACTTCCACGCGCTCGCACTCATCCCGATAGTCCTGAGCCTTGTCTCTGGTTTCACCCTTCTTGGGCCGCCCCGGAGCCGGGCCGGAAAGACGGATCCCATGCGCCTTGCAATAGCTGAGATTCTCCCGGTTTCGGTAGATTTTGTCCGCCAGGATCCGGCTGGGGTAATGCCCCTCTCGCGCTCGGAACCGCTCTGCCATTTCCCGCAGATTTCCCGCCTCATTGTAGGCGTCAAAAGAATAGCACTCCAGCCGCGTCCATCCGTCAACGACACTGATGTCCAGCTTCGCGCCAAACTCCACCGGCTTTCCCGCTTTTCCCCGCACAATGGGCCGAACGAAGGGCTGGCTCACGCTGACGATCCGGTCAGGTACGCTGTGGGTACGGTTATCCGAGCGGGATGAATCATGTAGTAAATGAATCGCCCGGATCCATTGCAGCGCAATGGATCCGGGCAGTTTTTCTGTCTCCATGAGGTCGGTAAGGGTAACACATATTGCCTTATACTATACCAAATGCTTCGGAACACTAGATGCCGCGTTCGTGATTTTAGCTTTTCCAGTGGCTCGAATGCAATCAGTCATCCTCCCATGCTTGGAAGGCAGAGGAGAAGATCCTCATTTTCCAATTGATAACGAGGTTTGATCTGCTCTTTCCTGGAAATGATTCTGTCACCGATCCGTTTGCGCCGCATATTCTGCATCTGCTTTCTCTCTGCATCGGTTTTCTTATCGAACCATTCTTGAAGCAGAATATCCCACCGATTATACCGCAAAAATAATTGACCGCCATCTCGGTGAGCAACAGTTCTCCTTGAGATGGCGGCCTTTTATACGCGGGGAGGTTTGACGCTTACGACACGGCTGCATAAGAGAGCGCTGGAGAGCGTAAAAATGGGGGCTGACTGAATGTCCGCCCCTTGACTATCGCTTCTTAGTCTGCAATTTTCAATTATATTTTTCTATCAGTTCAAATAACATCCCATCGCGTTTACCGTAAACAAGTTTCTCGTGCCCATTGTTAAACGGACCAAACAGTATACTATCCATATCCTTCATTGCCTCGTCAAGATTGTCCACGTAGTATCCCACATGAGGTTTCGTCTTCATTTCCAACGGAATACTATCGTCCCAAGATGTGTAACGTAAGTATTCTATATGCAACCTGCTGCCAGAAGCTTCTGTCCTGTAAAGACCGAAAGCTTCTTCAAATATTTCATTTGGCAATTCTTTATCAGTAGGCAAACCGATATGGTCAAATCTATACATTATTTTTCCTCTACATGACTCTCGTGTATTGAATTCCATTGTTTTTCAGGACAATTTGATATTTGTTCATATCTCCACGGGCAATGATGGTGCAATATTCAAAAAACTGTCCAACGGTGTTCTTTGAAATGCGTGTTATCCTGAGCGCTGCATCGCCAGTATTACATGACAACAGCTTCGCATCATAAGAGCTCAAATTGATCGCCTCATATGTTTCTGTAGCTTCGCCAGGCATATGCCCAGTATGCTCACCAATCAGCGCATATAGTGAATCATTAAGAGTCTCTTTTGAAAGATTAGGACATAAATACGTTGGTATGCAGGCAGTCTCCAACAGGATCGGGCATTCGTTCGCCATTCTCAACCTACAAATCTTATATACTGTGAGTTTCCTATCCAGATTTAATGCTTCTGCGATATGCTTAGGCGGATTAATTTCCTCAAATGAAATGATCTTTGAGGAAGGCGTTATACCGAGTGACTTCATTTCGGTTGTAAAATTATAAAGATTGTTTAGATTGCGATTGAGCTTAGGCTCACAAACAAACGTACCTTTACGGCGTTTACGAATAATTTTTCCGTCTTGTTCAAGGGTCGCAAAAGCTTGCCGGACAGTTACGCGACTAATCCCAAGGTGCTCACATATCGCAATCTCTGTTGGTAATAGATCCCCTACTTTCAAATAACCCGTAGATATTAAATTAGTAAAATAACTCGCCAATTGCTGATATACCGGTATGTCAGTAGAAAAATCAACATTATCGAGGATATTTAAATCCATTAAGAACCTCTTTTCACTTATTTGATATTAATTGTACCATACATTTATGGTAGCGCCTTTTTTACTAATTGTAAAGTAAAAAATACATCGGTATTTTAGACAAAAATCTTGTCGAAAAAATGTGCAAATAGGAAAAAAGTGCAGATGGGATTGACAAAAGAAAACAACTATTATATATTCTATTTGTATCATACAAATCAAACGTATGTTACACAAATATTTCCTGTTCATCACATTGATTAGAAAGAAGGAGTAGCTATGATTCCGAACAAGAAAGCTTGCGACATGAGTGCTGCTGAATTGGCAAAATACGTTGATCAGTCTGTGCTCAAACCTGAATTTACACAAGAGGAAATCAGAAAATACATTAAGGAGGGTGTAGATTTTGGTTGCGCTACTGTATGCGTCAACCCTGCGTCTCTTGATGTTGCTGCAGAATTGACCGAAGGCACAGATACTAAAATCTGCGTTGTTTGTGATTTTCCTTTTGGTCTCTCTACTACAGCATCGAAAGTTCAGCAAGCTGAAGAGTATTGCAAAAACTGGGATATCTATGAATTGGATATTGTTGCCAACTATGGTTGGATCAGAAGTGGATTGTATGATGAAGTAACTTCTGATATTAAGGCTGTCGTTGATATCTGCCACAAATATGGCACTGCTGTCAAGGTGATCCTTGAGACAGACGCTCTGACGAAGGAGCAGATTGTCAAAGGAACAAAATGCGTTGTTGCCGCTGGTGCTGATTTTGTAAAATCTTCAACCGGATTCTATACCGGAGGTGTCTGTGTTGGCGCGACAGAAGAGGTTGTGCGTCTTATGATGGATGCTTCCGAGGGGAAATGCAAAGTTAAGGGTTCTGGATGTATCCGAACGAGAGAGCATTTTCTAAAGCTGATCGATATGGGAATCGACAGAATGGGCATCGGCTACAAATCTACTGCATTAGTTTTAGGTCTTGATAAAACATAATCATTAATTGGTGCTTACTGAGCAGCGGAATGAGGCGCAAAAACCATTGTAAATACTAGGAAACAAGGGGATGGCATGGTATACTATCTGCAAAGAGATTCGGAAAAACGAAAGAAAAAGTTTTCATATGCGTGAAGAGTCCTCGGATAGAAGATCGCATTGTCAGCATTGCTCGCTGCACCTTCGCCCTATTATGCGCGGTAAAGCGGGATGTCCTGCTGAGTTTGTTGTCAAAGTCGTAGTAGACTTGTGGGTGGTTACGCTTTTCTGATGAGGGCTGTCCGGAGCAGCTGCTCCGAGCTTGGAAGTCTAGCAAACAGTTCTATCCGGACGGCTGTGATCGTTTCGTGACTGTGTGAACATTTGATGTTGTCAAGCGCTGATACAAGTTGGATCAGGTCATAACACAGCTGCTCGACACTTCCATGACCTCAATTGCGATGGGTTTCTTTGCTGCATCTCCTTTTTGCACATCATGAATATGGTTTGGCTCTGGACTATGATTTTGATCGTGGCGAACTGTCCATTTTACCGCAGTTTCCAGCTGCTCCAGCCATTCAGTAGATCCTAATTACAGTTATATTATCGATATTAGAAAGGAGCCAACTATGAAAAAGATAATCGCAATCATCTTGGCACTGGTGATGCTTATGAGTTTTGCAGCATGCAGTGCATCCTCCGACACAACCGAGACCCCCTCGACCACTCCGGAAGCATCCACGCAGACCGAAGAAAATGCAAGCGATGTCGAAGTCGCTGATGAAAGCGAAAATGAAGAATTCCTTGTAGGCTTGGCTTTTGGTGCGCTTGACCTTACACCTCAGATTCTCTCCGAAAATATTATTGCGATTTGTAAGGAGAAGGGTTGGGAGTATACGATGACCAATGCTGACCAAGATCCTTCCAAGTTGCTTTCCGATGTAGAATCTCTCTGCCAACTCGGATGTGATGTCATTTGTGTAAGAGGTATTACGGATGATTCCATGACTCCGGTTCAGGAAGCTTGTAAGGAAGCTGGCATTCCTCTGATTGCTTTGTCTGTCGTTGATCAGGACGGTGAATATCTCACTCTTTGCTGCGATACAACGGAAGCCGGCGCTGATGCTTGTGCAGAGTGGTATGCACAGTATATTCAGGATCATCCTGATCAAGAATATAATGCTGGTTTTGTTGTCGGCGACTATTCTTTTGAAGCTGCTCTTTGTAGATGGACCTACGTCAGAGATGTTGAAGGCAGCAACGAACTTGCCAATGGCGAAGCCAACTGGGGGGCTCCCAATGCGATGACTCTGGTCGAAGACTGGATCAAAACTTACCCGGAAATGAATGTTATTGGTAGTTCTTCTGATGAGATGACAGTTGGCGTTATTCAGGCTCTTCAGGATGCCGGTAAAAGTCCTGATGATTATATCGTTATGAGCTATGATGCTCTTGATATTATGCAGGATTATATTCTTGAAGGCTGGTGCGATGCAAGTGTTGGACTTGATCTTGAAAAGCATGCTCGGACTGTTTGCGATATTCTTCAAAAAGTCAAGGATGGTGACACTTCTTCCGTCGAAAAACTGACGAAGGCTTACTCTATTTGGATGTGCACTTCCGAGAATCTGCAGGGCATTCTTGATGGAACAGCCGAGAAGGTATATTACGAGTACTAATTATACCTATTTTGCTTGCGAACAGCTTCATACATAGCTAACAATTATTTCACCAGATAGGAATTGGAGGGTATATGCAAAGAAGCATTTCATTTTATATGGTTGCTTTTCTGTGCATATGCCCTCCGCTCTCTTTATTGCAAGTCTGTCTAATTCAAGTGATTATAATAATGTCACCTTTTCGAACATAGACACCTCGCTAAATTTCTTCCGGTAGAAACAGGAGAATATTATGACTGATAAAGAATTGCTTCTTGAAGTAAAAAACATAACCAAATCGTTTCCTGGCGTTCGGGCACTGAGCAATGTCAGTTTGTCTGTTCACCGAGGAGAAGTGGTTGGCTTGGTCGGTGAAAATGGTGCGGGCAAGTCTACACTCATGAACACACTTCTTGGATCACTTAAGCCAGATAGTGGCGAAATGATCTACAAAGGCAAGGCTTATACACCAAAATCTCCAGCAGATGCTCTAAACCATGGCATATCAATGATTCATCAGGAGCTAACACTTGCTCCAGATTTAACTGTTGCCACCAACATCTGGTTGGGGCAAGAGAAAAAGTTTTCCCACGCCGGATATGTTAGTGAACGAGAAAAGCAAAAAGCAACGAAAGAACTGCTTTCGAACTTCAATATTGATCTTGACTGTAACGCAACGGTCAGAACGCTGTCGGTTGCAGAAATGCAGCTTACTGAATTGGCCAGAGCGCTTTCCTCTAATTCCGATATCATTATCATGGATGAGCCCACATCTTCTTTTACAAGCAAGGAAGTTGATATTCTTCTCAATATCGTCCGTTCCCTTAAGGCACGTGGCATCGGTATGATTTTTATTTCCCACAAGCTTGACGAAGTATTTGCAATTTGCGATACAGTTACGGTTCTTAGAGATGGGCAGCATATTAAAACTTGTCCTATAGAAAGTGTAAACCATGATCAACTAATATCAATGATGGTCGGTCGTGAAGTTAATAATCTTTATCCGAAGCGAGAAGTTGCAATCGGAGAAGGCGTATTTGAGGTAAAAGGTCTGTCGCGCAAAGGTTTTTTTCATGATATCAGTTTCACGGCACATAAGGGAGAGATACTTGGTTTTGGTGGACTGATAGGTGCCGGGCGATCCGAGATTATGGAATGTATTTTTGGTATCGAGCATCCGGATTGCGGCGAGATTTGGCTAAATGGTAAGAAGCTCTCAATCCGCAGAGTAAATGATGCAACCAGTGCCGGAATTGCGATGGTCACCGAGGATCGCTTGCGACGTGGCCTTATCCACAAAGATACAGTGGAATTCAATATGTCTTTGGCATATTTAAAGAAAATTACAAAAACTGGTTTTGTAAACAGAGCAAAACGAGCCGAAGATGTTTCGAGCATGGCAAAACAAATGCGGTTGAAATATACTGGCCGGAATCAGCTTGCTGGAACACTTTCAGGTGGAAATCAGCAAAAAGTGATCATTGGAAAATGGCTTTTGAATATGCCAGATGTCCTTATTTTGGATGAACCTACACGCGGAATAGATGTTGGTGCAAAATCAGAAATTTATAATCTTATTGGAGATCTGGCTGAGCAGGGTAAGGTTATTCTGTTGATTTCATCTGAATTACCCGAACTCATGGGACTGAGCGACAGAATTATTGTAATTTCTGGTGGAGAACAGAAAGCAACAATCGACAGAAAAGATTTCAATTCCGATGACATCATGAAATATGCCTTTAACCAACATGAATAGCGAGGGACAAAAAATGAAGAAGACATCCAAATTATTATCTCTGATTATCAACAACAAAAGCTGGATAATCCTCATCTTGTTAATTTTGGTTGCAAGCGTTGTAAGTAAGGGCTTGTTTTTTACCGCAGACAACCTAATTTCAGTACTTAAACAAAATTCTTATCTAAGTATATTGGCGTTGGGTTTTCTCGTGGTTCTCTCCTCCGGCAATCTGGATTTGTCCGTAGGCCATCTTATGGGACTTCTGGCCATTTCCTTTGCTATGATGTCCTCGCTCATGCCGGAGTGGCTTGCATTTGTCGTGACGCTTGTCATTGGTGTTGTTGCAGGGCTCTTCAACGGCATCCTTGCAATTAAATTAGGTCTTACACCGTTTATTCTTACACTCGCCACTGGACAGATGTTTAGAGGATTTGCATACCTGCTTTGTGATGGCCGTTCCATCACTGTCCTTACCCCGATTTGCAAATTCCTTGGTTCCGGCAAACTGGTTGGAAATCTTCCGTTTAATTTTGCTCTGGTTATTATTCTGACAATCATTCTCCAGATCGTGATTACACATACCTCTTTTGGTACTCACCTCCTTGCAACTGGCGGTAACGAAGCAGCAGCGAAGGTTTCTGGCGTAAATACACAAAAAACAAAGATTCGCGCATTCATGATTTGCGGTTTCTTCAATGCTATTGCGGCAGTTATGGTTTCCGGTCGTGTTACCGTCGCAATGCCTTCTGTTGGTGACGGACTAGAAATGGATGCAGTCGCTGCAGTCATTATTGGCGGCACGTCGCTTAGCGGCGGAAAAGCAAACGTCCCCGGAGCAATTGTAGGTGCACTAATTCTCGGCATTATCACCAATATGCTCAATCTTGCTAAGGTCAGCGCGTATTGGCAGTGGGTCGTGAAGGGTATTATTATCGTTCTTGCAATTCTGATCGATGTGAAATCTGAGCTTTTGATCAACAAAAGCAAAAAGGCTTAATATTATATGTTGAATGTTTTTGATATCCAGTTCAGTTCTTATCATGACGGCCCCGGGATCAGGACAGTTATATTCTTAAAAGGATGCAACCTCTCCTGCCTGTGGTGTCAAAACCCTGAATCACAAAAGGTTTGCCCGGAACTGCTTCATTTTGACAATCTATGCATAAGGTGCGGTAAATGCGTTGACCTTTGCCCGCATCATTGTTTCTCGGTTTTCAACAACAAAAAAGTTTTTAATCGTGATTTGTGTGATGCCTGTGGTGTCTGCGTAGATAATTGTGTAAGTGAATCTCTTCAATTAACTGGCAGAAAAATGTTGGAAGGTGATATTCTTGATGAGATAATGCGTGACGCAGATATTTATAAACTATCTGGTGGCGGCATTACAGTATCCGGAGGTGAGCCTTTGCTTCAGGCAGATTCGGTTGCTGAATTATTCCGGTTGGCAAAGGCCGCTGAAATCAATACAGCTATTGAAACTGCAGGCTGTGTAAATCCGACAGAGCTTCAAAAGGTTAAACCGTATCTTGACTATGCACTTTTTGATATAAAGACGCTGGATAAAAAAAAGCATATGGAGTTTTGCGGCGGCTCCAATAGATTTGTAGATTTAAACCTCAAGATGTTGGAGCAAAACGAAATCACAACTCATATCCGGGTCCCCATTATCCCGGGTTTCAACGACACACCGGAAGATGTAGAGACGATTGCAAAATACAGTTGTGGTTTCTCACAAATCACCGAAATTCAGTTGCTTCCTTTTCATAAACTCGGGGCCGGGAAATATACAGCTTTAGATCGCACATATGGTGTAGCAAATATAGAAACACCATCTTCAGAAACAATGGAAAACTTAAGAAGAATAGTCGACAAAGCATTTTACGCAAGAAGAAAGGAATGATATAATGGCCAGCGAAAGAATATTGAAACTTAGAGATCTGATTGATAACTATGATGAACTGCTTAAATATGTACCGATACAGGATATTCAATATACTCCGGATCCTGACAAGAACGTGATTTATCGGTTTGCGGATACAGTAATCGCAAATTTAGACCAGTCGCAGCCTGCGCACATTCCTGGCTCGTGGATTGCTGGCAATGGCGGTTATTTTTTCAGAACAGAGGCAAAAAAAGACTGGTTGCTAAAGGAAGATTATGATGACATCCGCGACTTCCCCAAAGGCGTATCGAAGGAAGCCATTTTCTGTATGGATAACTATATTTACACCATTGCACCTTTTATGTGGGGGCATGTATGTGTTAATGTCCAAATGATGCTTGATCATGGTATCAATGGCATGATTGCAATGCTGAAGCAACGATTGCAAGACGAAACACTGTCAGAGAGACAGAGGGATTTTTTGAACACAGCGGTTCTTGAGTGGCAGGCTGCGCTCAGATATGAAATGAGACATCGTGACTATTATCGCACGCTTGCTGAAAAAGAATCTGATGTGCAGCAAAAAAGCAAATATGAAGAAATGGCTGCACGGATCGAGCGCGTTCCTGCAAATCCCGCAACAAACTTTATTGATGCGCTTCAGTCAATATCGTTTATGTATTTGTGCCTTCATGCCGAAGATGTGGGTGGTCATACTCTTGGACGAATTGATCAAATTTTATACCCCTACTATAAGAAGGACATCGACGAGGGTGTTATCACAAAGGAAGAAGCAGAGGAGTATTTCTTTGATTGGTGGCTGAAATTCAATCTCTCTCATATTATTCTTGAAACGGATAGTGAAAGTTGGGCGCTCCCCAATACGGAAGCCGATCATACCCATAATAACGGCTTGGTCTGGACCGGATTCACGGATAGCATCACACGCGAAAAACACACAGATGATGGATACGTTATTGATATTGGTGGTGTTGACGCAGATGGAAATGATGGTGTAAACGACATTTCCTGGTTGGTAATCAAGGCACTTAACGAGCTAAACACGCTTGGCATGAAACCAGTGTTTAAGCTTAATGAGAAAACATCTCCAGAGTTTGCCAAAGCCTGTTATGAGACTAATTCAAAAATTAAGTATGGTTTCCCTGCAATTACGTTTGACAGGAATGCGGTAAGAGCTTTCAGGCAAGAACCAAACAACAAATATACAGAAGAGGATCTTAACAATATTGTTCATATTGGTTGTGTAGAACTTGCTGTGCCCGGAAAGTCGTATACAGATCCGATGAATGCGTTTTTCAATTTCCCGAAGATTCTCTTACTTACCATGCAGGGTGGATATCTTGCTGGCAATCAGGTTGGATTAGAAATGGCTCCAGCAGAAACCTTTGATGGGTTCTATGAGCAATACAAAATGCAGGTTGAGCATTTCATCAATGAATATGCAGAAACAGCGAATCTTGCTTGCCAATTTTTTAACGAGAAATATAAAAGACCGCTTGTTTCGTCAGTAATTAGTGGATGCATCGATAAGGCACAGCTTGCTGATGAAGGTGGCGCATATTTCTGGCACAAATGCATGAACTCCTCAGGCCTTGGCACTGCAATTGACTCTCTGGTGGCCATCTACGATGTAGTCTATGATAAAAAACTGAAAACAATGGATGAATTCGTAAAGATCTTGGACAATGATTTTTATGGAGAAGAAGCGTTCCGTCTGTACTTGGTTAATAAACTTCCAAAATACGGAAACGGAGATCCGATGGTTGATGGTTTGGCAAAGGACTTTGTGGATTTCTATTGCGCTGCTGTTTCAAAGTGCAAAACATGGAATGGCACTCCGTACAGACCTGGTCTGTACAGTTATTACGGCCCCTCCGTTAATTACGGTATTAAAACCGGCTCTACACCAGACGGTAGAATTCAGGGCGAACCTCTATCCTTAAACACAGATCCCGGTCATGGTTGTATTCGAAGTGGTCTTACTGGTGCAATGAAGTCTGTAACGGTATATGATCAGGCTAAAGCGCTTAATGCATCGGCGATTGATGTTCACCTCGCAGCTAATACACCAACCGAAGTAATCAAAACAATTGCCGAATATCTTGATCAACATGGAGCACTTTACATGCAATGTACTGTTGCGGATAGAGCGGAAATGCTGGATGCACAGGTTCATCCAGAAAAACACAAGGATCTTGTAGTTCGGGTTACAGGTTTTAGTGCACACTTTATTGCGCTCGACAAGGAAACACAAAATGAAATAATTGCCCGTTCCTATTGGCAGTAACTCGAGGTAATTATGTGTAATGAACTAATTGAAAAGCTAAAATGGGCACAAACAGAAAAACTTAATATTCTTTCTGGGTTTGATGGGTTTGTGGATGAAATAATCCATGTTGTTGATAAACGAATTGACAAAGACAATTATATTCGTGTTAAAACAATTGAAGATTATGGACATAAAATCCTAAATGCCGCCGGGGTAAGCAGCAATATCGAAAATGTAGTTGTGCAAAGGAAGATGGGTGGCAACGGACCTATTTTTGCCAATGGACTCCATTGTTTGGGCGTTGATGTCACCTACCTGGGAGCAGTTGGTACTCATTCTTTTGAAGATGTGTTTTCGGACTTCTCTAAAAAAGTAAAACTCATAGGGATTGCCGAACCTGCTCATACGGATGCAATCGAATTTAACGACGGCAAGTTGATTTGCTCGAAGTTATCCTCTTTTAACGGCCTCACATGGGATAAGCTTGTGGAAAAGGTTGGAGTTTCTGGATTTGCAAAACTAATTGATGATGCACATATTCTCAGCTTTAATAATTGGACGATGATTCTTTCAATGAATGATATTTGGACCCATATTATCCAAGATATTCTACCATTGACCCAAAAAGATTTGTCTGAAAAAATCATTTTCTTTGATTTAGCAGATCCCCAAAAGCGAAGCAAAGATGATTTGGCAAAAGCTGTAAAATTAATTCTTGAATTTAGAAAAATAGGTCTAAATGTGGTTCTAGGGTTAAACTACAGAGAAGCTTTGCAAATTGGTGACATTGTTCTTGGTCGTGTACTGTCTCAAAATGAAACGATTGAGAAACTTACTCGAGATTTAGGTGAGATGTTAAATCTTAACTGCCTTCTTGTGCATCGACATAAAGAAGCCGCTTGCTTTACAAATAACACATACTACGAAATGAGTGTTCCGTACTGCAACACTCCAAAACTTACGACTGGAGCTGGGGATAACTTTAACTCAGGTTTTGTCTATGCATATGCTAACCAAATGACGCCTGATGAGTGCCTTAAATGCGCAATTGGCACTTCCGGATATTATGTCAGAAATGGTCACAGTCCAACAATAAATGAACTAGTGAGTTTTTTTGTTGAGTGGGATTCAGGCGAATTAGCATAATCATATAATAAAAATAAGAAGCCTCCGGGCTTCTTATTTTTTGATAGGGAACGCCCCCACCACACGGGCCCTGCGGCGGATCGTAAGCGTCAAACCTCCTCGGATATGTATAATTTATCTGTTTACTATTCAGCTAAAGATAATACAATGTCATATTTATCTGACTTTGATTATAAGCAAAAAGCAGCTATAAATTGGAGCATCTGATGATGTCCGAAAAACAAGCACTTCCAAAGGCGTTTGCAGCGGAGGCCTTATCTTTAGATCGCGAATCCGTAGGTGACTTATTTGACATTTTAGTGAAGAGAGTTGTTAGCCACGCCCTTGTTTTTAGAAGCGATTTTGAAAATGCATTAACCCAGCAACTGCAAGACAAGTTTTTTCCAAATAAAGATACCCAAAAGAAAATTAGAATTCAACGCATTCAAAACAAACGAATTGAGACGGAATAATATGTCGGTCCTGCCCCGGCTGGTCGTTATTTATAGCAGTTACGACCTACCTGCTATAAATGAAATTGCATGTCATCTTGCCACGCTGATACTATCCAGTCTCATATGTCATTGTAAATAATTGGCATCGTCGAAATCAAGGGAAATAACAAGAACATTGAAAAAATAACCGCAGATTCGCACTACGATACGCTCACAATATATTTGAAGTCTATGGCAAAGAGCTTGTTTTCAACAACTATTAATATGGCTTAGTTGAGTGAGCATATCGCAGCAAAGTTGGTGAAGGCACCTGCGCGATCCTGCGTATCCCCATAAGAGAAGAGACTGAATAGTGTGTGCTCTGCGCACTTGCAAATTGGTTTTACAAAATACAGTGGGAGGAATCAGAATGCTGGACGGAGAGTTTATTGAGCATGTATGTGATCATTCAGATCGTTCTGCGTGGAACTGCATGACATTGATTGCCGGAAAGAATGCGACAACGACCGGCCAGGTCCTTGTCGCACATAACGAGGATGACAATGTATATTGCAAAGTCTATCGCGGCGATGTCCCGCAAATGAATTGGCAGGCAGGCTCTGTGATCCCTGCTGAAAATGGGCGGGCGTTGATCCCTCAGATTGAACATACACATGGGTATCTATGGGTCGAAGTGAAAGCAGGAATGTACGGCTTGTCCAATGCAGATACCTATTTCAACGATGCGGGCATTCTTATTGTAAGTAACAGCTGTAAAGTCTCAAAGGAGAACACACGGGATCCGTCTCGCCTGAGCAATGGCGGCATAGAGGGAAATCTTCGCCGCATAGTAGCTGAACGGGCATCGACGGCGCGGGAAGCGCTGCAGATCGCTATCGAAATGGTCGATACATATGGATATGCGCCAGACGGACGAAGCTACACGTTTGCAGACAAGAACGAAGCGTTTATGATTCAGATCGTCAGCGGTCGACATTATATGGCAGTTCGCATTCCGGACGATATGGTGGCAGTAATGCCTAATCACTATACACTGCACGGGCTCAACGACTTCCCGGAAGCCTACTATTCGCCGGATCTGGTTGAATACGCCATAGAAAAAGGGTGGTATAAACCCCGGCAGGATGGCAGTTTTGAGGATTTTGACTTTGCAAAGGCGTATGCGATAGAGGAAAAACAACACCAACCTTATAATGTATTGCGCGCAAAGCACGCTCTTCAGAAGCTGATGCATCAGAAATGCGGGAACACAACAAATGATCTGCCCTTTGTTTGCCGCCCGAACCATAAGGTTTCACCCCGTGAATTAGGCAATATCATGTCTGAACACTATGAGGGCACGCCGGATGACGCGGAACGGGTTGGCCCTGGGCGCTCTCCGCATTATTCCAGTATCCGCCGCATTTGCACCGGCTCCACTGTAGACAGCATCGTATGTGAGTTTTCCAATGAGGCATTGTTTACAAAAATATGGACTTGTCTTGGGCGGCCCTGCCAGCTTCCCTATATGCCGACACACCCGGCCGCAGGACTTCCGAAAGCCCTGAACTCCATGGAAAAGCCTGTTGAGCGAGCCGCAAAACACTATTTATCAGCACCCGAAGAGATGGGATATTCAAGAAGTGTCTGGCAGAGATTCCGTGATTACCAAAATGCAATGGATCTGCTGTATTGTGACACCGCAGACGACGGCCGTAAGCTTCTGTCTGATCTTTGGAACGCCGACTGCGAGGCTATAGCAAGGGCGGAGAACGAAGCACGAAGCCTCATCCGCTGTGGTAAGGTTGAGAATGCATTGACGCTGCTTCGTGAAACAGATAATTTGAGAATATGCAAAGATTTGGATGCGCTTGAAATGTTTGCTTCACAAAAGACTCGGCGGATAGATGCTGCGCCGGTATATCTGGAATCCAATCAGAAAAAAAGCATAACAGTTACCTTCTCTTGTCCCTTTGAACCCGTAGAGGAGAGTCTGATTTTTGGACTGAGCGGCCGAAGCACCAGTGCCAACTTTGCTTGTTGTCAGCAGGGAACGCTCAGAAAACATACAAGCGGCCAGTATACGGCAGACTTTTCACTGGAACTGCTCAAACCGGATCTGTGCGCAGCCGCGTCTTTTGCCTGCCTTCTGGGAGGAACGGACACCACAGGCATTCCATTTGTTGGGCAAGTAATGCTTTCGCTCCCCAAAACCGGAGTGAACCGCATGTGTGTTATGGCGGACACACTGAGAGATAAGAATGGCTGCAAAATGAAGTGATATATTAAATGCGACCATGCGTGTAGTTTTCATTGCAAAACAGTGCAATAAGAGCTATAATAAAGACAACAGAGGGCAAGCATCTATTTTGGTTCTACTCAGCCCTTGAGACTAAGCTGCTTTGACTTGCAGGAAACGCGAAAACCCTTGAGATTTCAGGAGATTTTAAGTCGAGGGATCTAAAAGGGTGCTGCTTGCCAAATTAGACAAAAACCGTGTATAACTTGAGTTATACATGGTTTTTGATTTTTTGCTGGAAAGACACATGAAATAAACTCGCAAACTGTGCAGAATGTGCATACAGAAGATAGCAAAATATCATTTATTCCTATGTTTTATCTCTTGGATGAGGTGGCAACATAGGAATTTTTATTTTAGGAGGAACAAAACATGAGAATACCATATGGTTTTACTTTGACCAACAACGGGACACTTGAAATCAACAGGAGTGAAGCAGATAACGTTGCCCTGGTTTTTGACCTCTACATGGCAGGTGCAAGTTTGGGAAAGGTTGCAGATATGCTTTTTTCAAAACAAATACCGTCTCCGACTGGAAAGGCAAAATGGACTCGTGCCGCGGTAGACCATCTTCTTTCTAACGGAAAATATGTGGCGATCATCGGGCTAAAGAAGTTTCTGGATGTACAATTTGAAAAGGCGGCACGCTGTAACATTGATTATGACAAGGAGGGCTTGCCGAGAAAAAATACGCGCTATGTTTCACATATTATGCCTCAGAACTGATCCATCTTTTATATTTCTGTGCATTATGCTACAATGACCTTAAGAGGTGATCAGTGTGGCAGAGAAACTTAGTTTGGTGGATATGATCGGTATCGGAAACTTGTTGGAGCCCCTCGTAGCTGAGGATATCATCACCTGTGAGGAGCGGGACCGAATTATATTGCGAATTGCGAAGGACAATGAGATTGACGAATACAGGCTTTCTGTTCTTGCTGGCTATAAAAGAAGTAAGGCGGAGGTGTTGGCCCGCATGGAACAGAGAAAGCAGTCGATGCCTCAGCACAAAAAGCAGGATGATAGTTATATTTCACTGACTGAGCTTGCACGAAATCACAGCAAGAATACCCCGGGATATGTGATACAGAGCTGGCTGCGCAGTGAAAATACACTAGCCTTTTTAAATCTGTGGGAGCAGGAAAATAACCCCGATTACAGAGAAGCGGGCTACATTGAACTTTTAGAGAAAAAGAAAACTGCCTCGTTTACTTTGACGCCAAAACTATGGATTGAGAAAACAAAGGCGATCGGTATCGCTTCCAAACAAGGCAAAGGCGGCGGAACATTTGCGCATCCGATGATTGGCTGTGAATTCGCGTCATGGATATCGCCGGAATTCAAGATGCTGTTGCTGAAGTTGTCATTAGGCAGAGAGCAGGTGAGATAATATGGCTGAATGCGATCTTTTCCAAGAGCAAAAATTGACCAAATACATATTGCTTTTGACGGAAATGCAGTTTTGTTTGTATCTGAATCAGAGCGTATATATCAGCATGAAGGGATGCAGGCCTTTATGGACAATGGAAGAGCAAAGGCGGATATTCCGCTGCAAAAAGGGCCTTTTGCAATTTTCCTTTTGACCATAGCGCATATTCAAGAGTTGTTTAAGGATAAGGGTAATTCACCTATTCGGACGGCGTTGGTTACTTCGCGAAATGCTCCCGCACACGAGCGTGCAATCAAAACTCTGCGAAAATGGAATGTACATATTGATGAGGCGTTTTTTCTTGGTAGAGTAAGTAAGCGCGATGTGCTTTCGGCATTTGGTGCACATATCTTTTTTGACGATAAACATGTTCATGCAGACCCTGCATCAGAGGTTGTTCCCTCTGCGGTAGTTCAATATCGGAAGGGAGATAATCCTGAGAAGTAAAAAACATAGCGTTTCGAAAATCTAAATGTGTTTTTACACGCACTATTGACTGCGCGTGAGTGAGGGCTTGAAATGAATATCAATTCACATGTACAACTCCCCAACTGCGTTTTACGGAATTTTCGGGATGAAACAGATCCGGAGAAGAAAGTCTGGTATCTGGATGTACGGACAGGCGATATTCTGCGCAAGTCTTCCAAAAAACTCGGAACACGCAAGGGATACTATTCTGAGACAGGCGAAAGGTTTTGGGCGGAAAACATTGAAAACCCATTATCGATCATAACCCATAGAATTCAAAAATACTGTACAGGTGAAGTACCGTGCTTGCAGATTTCTGCTGATGACGCAGATGCATGCAAGCGTTATATCAAGGCCGCGTTTATCCGAAGCAAAATGGCGGAGGATGAAATGAACAAGCACTCTGTTACTGCGAGTATCTGCACGGAGCAAAGTAATCATGATATGCTGGCGTGTTTTGGGTTGCGCTCATATGGGCCGATTGAAAGTAATCTGGAAAAGATGGATGTATCGGTTTTGATAAATAAGACAGAAAGAATGCTCGTTGTTCCACGTAATTGCTTTTATCTTGTAACATCGCAAGATGTTCCACATATAGTTGCGCCGGTTTGTCCGAAAGGCGCCATACTATTGATGCCACGGGAAATGGCGTGCGCCGGGATGACCGCCGTCGTTTCAGATCCAAATGTGATTGAGGAAATGAATATTTGGGCACTTTGCAGCGAATTGGAATTCAACAGCGCATTTGTCGCGGCTAATAGACGAATCGAACTCGAATCTCTCCGACATGAGCTGACATCACGTCATGATACTTGTTCATCTATAGTGTAGTGAAAGCACATGATTGCCGAACACTATAAATGATACTAAAGTCTAATTAAAACAATTGATTATCCAACTACGCCCTGTAATGCTCTTTATCGTATCAGAGGTCAAGGTGCAAATGGTATCGCAAAGCCGATCTACTACCTTCTCCAAAGTAGCAAACACTTCATTGCGGAAGCCCGTGATTCGAAGTTCTTTCCATATCTGCTCGATGGGATTCATCTCAGGCGTATACGGTGGAATGTAAAACAACTCTATGTTTTCCGGGATATGAAGCTTGTTAGACTTGTGCCATGCTGCACCATCACAACACAGCAGGATCAGATCATCCGGGTATTGCTTGGACAGTTCCTCGAGAAATATGTTCATACAAGTAGAATTGCAATACGGCATAACAAGAAAACAGGAGCTTCCCGTTACTGGTTCAACAGCTCCGTATGCATACCGATATTCACGAATGTGATGGCAAGGTACCGATGGACGAATGCCCTTTTCACACCAGCAGTATTTGGGCTTATTGATTCGTCCGAATCCTGCTTCATCCTGGAACATAAGTCGTACTTCTTGATGTGGATGACCAGACTTGTTTACATAATCCTTTAGTTCGCCGATTCGCTTGTTAATTTTTTTGAGGCCTCGATGACCTCATCACTGGCTTTCTTCGGATGCTTGCTCCTTGGCATGACTTTCCTCCAACCGTGGCGGTGGAGGACGTAATAGATCTGTGATGTCCCTATGGAATGGCCTACAGCTTCCCGATATGCAGTCTCAATATCATGCACCGATACCGTTTTTCCTGCATTTGAAGCCTGACGAAACGGCTCCAGGAGCGCTTCCTCTTCTGCATAACTCAGGTTCCGGTGGTTTCCGTGATAGTGGCTTTCTGTGATACTTGCAAGACCGTTGGCTTTATATCGGGAAACCAGCACGGTAATATATTGCGTGTGGAAGCCGGTTTTTTCACGAATTTCTTTGTTCTGCTTCCCTTCTGCTCGCATCTCAAGTGCTGCCAGTCTTTTTTCAACATTCTTGTCTCGATTCTTTTTCCTCGCAGCCTTGATTTCTTGCGTTTCCTCAAGCGTGAAAGTGTATCTTTTCATTTCTCATCACCATCTTCATTATACAACAACGACGTCAAATTATCAATCTTTTTAAAAAGATATTAGTATTATAAATTGTTTTTGGGTTTAAACGCGCATATAAAAAACCGCCCGCTCAGATGAAAGCTGACCGGGCGGTTTTAGTATTCGGGTGTTTATGCGAATGTTCCGCCTAAGGACTGGGTGAGGCCTGTCAGTGCGCCGGTGACGGTCAGGACGGCAATCAGGATGATTGCCAGCACATAGACGCAGAAATAGCTGCGGGCATAGTTGCGGCGGTTGATGTTCATGCTGCCGATGGCGTGGACGATCAGGAATATCCAGCCCACGAGCGGCAGGGAATAGAGAATGCCGAGGCCGAAATAACTCCATGGCGACAGGGGGCGGTACGCCTCCGGCAGGTGCTGCAGTTCAAATTCGTTCATGTGTCTTCCTTCTTTCTTACAAATGCTCCTTGCAGGTCAGCTGCGCGACGTCCAGCCGGAACACGGCCGCGCGCTGCG
>ENA-ORNP01001563-ORNP01001563.1-human-gut-metagenome-genome-assembly--contig:-NODE-1563-length-22768-cov-3.889314_pt1 | contig 22768 bp, 17 predicted proteins | sample MGYA00242119_ERZ509030 | MGnify/ENA primary metagenome ERZ509030 (study PRJEB26280, sample SAMEA2338708) | human gut metagenome | biome: human gut; feature: human-associated habitat; material: faeces... | reverse complement strand
TCCAAAAGCAGCCAATGCAGTAATACCAGAACCACATGTTAACGCGGCAACAATGGCTCCGCCTATAATAAATGCCGTTCCAATTATAATTTCAACCCAGTGTTTACTAAACCAATCACCAACTCCATTCCAAAAAGATTGCCAATCATGTCCATCAGGATCAACCATATTTATAGGATCATTTCCACAATAGGCATATAGATTTAATCCATTGATACTTTCTGGACTTTGATAATCTATTGAATCTGGACTTATAAATCTTCCGATTTCTGGATCATAATATCTTGTTTTTAAATAATATAATCTTGTCTCTTCATCATAGATATATCCTTTATATCTTAGATGGTCTTTAGCACTGATTTCTATTTTGCTATTATCGTGTATATTCTCTACTTCACCATAGCTGCTACTTCTATATTCTACTACTCTTTTCCCTTCTTCATCTACTATTCCTATTATTTCCCCTAATATATTTTTTTCATAGAAGTAACTTATTTCTTTATTTTCGTTTTTATACGTTACTCCTTTTACTTCTTCTCCAACATATCTATAGATTAATCTATATTCTTTGGTTATTACTTCTTTGATTCTTCCTTCTTCATAGAAATAGTATTCTTCTTTTCCATTTCCTTCTTTCTTTATTCTTTGTCCTTGATCATCATATGTATATTTATACTCTTTTAGGCTTGGTACGTACTACTTTATACACATTTCCACGTTTCGTATGTATGGAAGGTACTTGATTCTTCTGTAATATTCTGCCAAACTGTATAATATTGCAATTGGAGATACGGATTCTACTGTCGTGTTGTATTTGCTCCATTATTTCAATAGCGAGAAGTTGTTCGTGCGCTTCTTCCCCCTCTTTTGCAGCCCGGAAATACTCATGGAATAATTGTTCGGCTATCGGCATTACTTGAAATTCCTGATTGTTTTCGGTCATAACCTCCTCATCTTCTTTGTTGAACCAATAGCGTTCACCTTTGTAAAGGTCGTGCATGGCCTGCGCATACAACTGCTCATAATCAATGGGAGAGCAATCTATCGGCCCTTCTACGTAAATCACGATATATCGACGGCTGCCGGAAGTATCGGTCAGCAAATCTTTGTGGTTGCTTGTTCCGATGAAAGAAGCGTAACGGCGAAGTTCTTCTACCGCCGAAGCATTCGGGCGCCGTGTATTAACGACCGGCTTTTGCATGATATGTTTAAGGAAAGGCTGCTGATTGATACCTATCTGGTCAAACTCATCCATATTAATCAGCAAAAAACGATTCAGATACAACTCCGCATCCCGTTTCCGGCTAAAGTCAATGCTATCCGTATAGTACGCCTGCAAACACGGCGGTAGAATCAGGCGGCAAAACGTAGATTTCCTGTAAGCCTGCGGACCGACTAATATAGGCGAAGTGCTGTTTGCATGATTTTTACCCAGTCCACGCCAATGAGCTATCATGCTGAGAAACCAACGACGGAACAACTGTGCCCAATGGGGATTATTGCAAGGAACCCGCTTTGCCAGATCTCCGATGTGATCTTTGCCGTCCCAACGGGGGAGATCATAAAGGAACTCTTCAATAGGCTGATAAACCGGCACATGATCTGAATTCAGATAACGCACCACGTCTTTGTCCCACAATTTAAGCCCTTCGTATTGCGCATTCATGGTAATACTTGCCATCAGCCTCTTATTTACCGGACGAAAATAAAAATCAAAACTGTTCCGTTGCCGGCATTCCACTTGCGAGGTCAACAGATTGAAACGAAACTCATAACGACGTTTCATAAACTCATCCATTTGCATCACAAACAGTTGTTCCGGCAGCAGACTGCTTTTATCCGCAAATCCTTTGCAAGTGCGATATACATTCTGCACTGTCTCACGGATCAGAAATTCATCATCCGGCAAGCGGTAATGGGCACGAGTCCACCGCACTGTATCCTCTGCGGGAATACCGGCACGAAAACAATGTCCGGCCAGACAAACCAGCAAGGAATGTATATCATCTCCCGGCTGATAGCCATGCTGCTCATCCAAAGCCCGCGCAAAAGCCGCCTCAAAAAGTACGGAAAGAGCTTTATAACTCTCATATCCTGGTACAAGCCGTTGCAAAGGCGAGGTTTCCGCCTTCACCTGTTCGCGATAGGTCGTTTCTCCCGGCATAGCCATAGGCTGTTTCATATAGACAGGCATCGCTTCGGGATTAAAATACAGTTCGGGGTCGAAGGTCAGACGACAATATTGCTCCAGTAAAGGTTCTTTCAAGTCGATATCGAAAGGAAGCTGCGGTTGATAAAATTTCACGGCGAGCCGGTAAGCGTGCGCATGGAAAAGTTCCGCTTGCTCACGGTTGCCCGGCAAAAGATCGTCAGGATAAGTAAAGCGCACCCATATCTTTACCGACTTTCCGGAAGAACCGGTAAAAGCAAGATAGGTCTGCGGAAACTCCTTCACACGTTCTTTCACCTCAGCCGCTTCCATAGGTCCGGAGAGATTGTTCACTTGAAGCATCACCACTCCGTTGTACTCGTCCATTGTCATTACCCCGTTCTTACGGACAAAGGCAGCCGCAGGAAGCAACTTCGGCACTTTCTGTACATAGTCATTTTTATCTCCCGGAAATATATAAGGCAGGACTTCTCTCATTCCTGAGACGAGTTGTGCTTTAGTTTCCACTTTCATTTGCTCCACGAGCTGTTCGATTTTCAACGTCCGCAAAGTGTTCACTCTGCCGTCGTCTCTAATTTGTGTTATTCTCATTACTTATTTAGTTTGTCCTGCATGTTTGTGTAGGGCGATTATTACCGGAGACAAAAGTACTGTAAATATTCCATACAAACAAATTTTAAAAGTGCTGGTTCTTCTTTCTACCAGAAAAGATTTTTCAATTTCATTTCTCATATTCTCATACTTTTCAGTTAAAGTGTAGTCAATCAAATAGATGTACTATGAGAAATACTTTTTCAAACAGGCATTTCTCATAGTTTATTCCACATTTCGGCTCAAAATTCGGGTATTTCTCATTGTTTTTCAGAGTATTTCTCATAGTCAGCACAACTCTGCTTGCCTAATGCCGGATACCTTATCCAATATGAAATTAAACTATTATTTAGGTATAAACAACTAAGCATTTACTTGTTTTCCGCCCAATATTGTTGTATCTTTGAAGGAACATTCCAACCGTTCCACTCCAGTGCACAGGCCTGTCTACTCCAGTAAAAAGTTCTGTCTACTGAAGTGCAAAGAACCGTCTACCGGAGTGGAACGATAGAAGCATCGGTAGGAAAAGAAAGGAATGAAGGCAAGATATAGCAACAGCCTAAGTAACATAATACATAAATCACCATTAAATTGAAACAGCAATGGCAATACAATTCGAGTTTTATAAGAATCCCCAACCGGAAAAAGAAGGGGAAGAACCAAGCTACCACCCTCGCGTAGTTAATTTTCAACATGTCACTACTCAGCGACTAGCAAAAGAAATCCACATGGCAACTACTTTCGGAAAAGCAGAAGTAGAGGCAATGTTAATGGAACTGAGCAGATGCATGGGCAATCATCTGCGCGAAGGAGAAAGAGTGCATCTGGACGGGATCGGGTATTTTCAAATCACATTGCAAGCCGCCGAACCCATACACTCACTTACTACCCGTGCCGACAAAGTGAAACTAAAATCCATCAACTTCCAGGCCGACAGAGACTTGAAAAGTTTGTGTATGACCACACACCTGCGGCGTTCGAAATATAAACCGCATTCCGCCTCTCTTTCAGAAGAAGAAATTGACCGGAAACTCACGGAATATTTTGCAACGCATCCTGTCTTGACTCGTACTAATATGCAGTCTCTTTGCAGCTTCACTCAAAGTATGGCCAGCCGGCAAATACGCAGGCTAAAGGCAGAAGGTAAGCTGCAAAATATCGGGAAGCCTACGCAACCTATCTATGTTGCAGGGACGGGATACTATGAGAAATGAGCAAAATCAGGGTCGTTTTGCAAAAAAACTATGAGAAATACAAGTTCCTAAAAGTATTTCTCATAGTCTACTTTACTAATTATCTGCGATTTATAGCGAGCTTATGAGAATATGAGAAATGAAAATCAAAAATACGCGTCAGAGGATCGAGCTAATATAGAAAACCAACAACCCAAATAGGCAACTTACACCTGTAAGGTGTTTCTATCCCATCAGCTAAAATATAGGAATCAGGCACATCCGCTATCTGATTATACGTTTTACCTTCACCGTCAACTTCCAAAGTATATTTCCCATTAACTTTAAAATCTCCTGTCTTCTTTCCATATTCTATTTCATGATCACAAGAAAGTTGATTCACTACAAAAGTTTCACGTGCTGTTCCTATTTTCACAGGATGAGAAGCCAAAGCATACAACAGATTAGGATTATCCAAATAAATCTTATCCGGCTTTTGCATCTTCTTGACAGATAATAAATCCGCATATAAGAGATGCAGTAGTTTTGCTTTTTCCAGACTATTCAGGTATTCTATAACCGTGTTACGATGAATACCGATAGTTGTCGCCAATTTGGATATATCCACTTCAAAAGGAACAGAGGACGCAAGAATACCCAACAAGGCTTTTATCTTACGCACATTACCCACATCAATTCCACACAACTGAGGTAATTCCGTTTCTACAATAAAATTAACAACCTGTTCTATGCTTGTGTAATAGTCTATCTGATTTTTCAAATAAAACGGATAATATCCATACTGCAAATATTCTCTAAAAAGAGGCAAAGGACGACACACTTTGTTCACCTCCGAGCAGATATTTCCAGGAGAAGTCAGAACCTCTTCCAAAGTACATATAGGTAAATCCAACTGTTTATAAAACAATAAAAATTCCCGAAAGGAAAGTCCCTGCATTTCATAAGGGATACAACGCCGGGATAAGTCAGCGTCAGCATTCAATATATTAAGTAAAGAGGATGCACTGAACACAACTTTCAAATCGGGATACATATCATATACTTCTTTTATCTCCTTGCTCCAAGTCGGATATTTATGTACCTCGTCCAAGAAGAGATGCTTCCCTCCATTTTTCACAAACACATCCACCAACTCCAACAAAGTATGATTGGAGAAATAAACAGAGTCCAGCGTACAATAGAGCACTTCCCTGCTATAAACCTCATAATGCTGCTTCATATACTGCAACATTAAAGTAGTCTTTCCCACTCCACGAGGCCCTTTAATAGCAACCAACTGGGCATCCCAATTGATCTGATACATCAATGTCCTTATTATCTCGGTTGATGTCAACGACAACAAACGATCTTGTTTCGCAAAAAGAGTTTCCATAAATTTCTATATCTTAGTACTTTCAAATACAAAGATAACCATTTGCTGTTTGAAAACAGCATTTTCCGCTACTTTTTGCTGTTTGAAAACAGCAAACGAAAATTATTTCAATTTTAATCACCGGCACGTACCTCACGAACGAATTTCTGAATTTCAAAGGGAGATTCCACTTTATCCACGCTTGCATAATAAGGAAGCAGAAAACAGACAAAACCTTCTTCCACTTCACGATTAGGAAAACCCAAACGGTAAATACCCAATTCTTCATCATATCTCTTAATAGTAAGGTATCCACTCTGATAAAGCACCGGACATCAAGATTATCGTATAACTCCTGTTCGCTGACACCACAAATATCTATCTACTTATTCCACATTGATATGTCATCCAGGTTATTCAAATCACTGAATACGCTAACTTTGCCGAACTTGGTAACCCCCGTCAACATAGTAAACAATACAACCATCCTAGCTTTTCAATGCGCCATAGAAAGCTTCTAATGTATTACGGAAACTTTTTTGCAAGGCATCATCACCAATAGCCTGTAGCATCGGTTTATCATACTCTTCCACAAGAATGACCACACGCTGCCCTTCCTGTCGACAAGCACGCTTGATAATACCCTCAAAACGCATCGCTAAGGATTTTCCCGAAGACTCCGCGCCATACATCTTCTCCCATTCTACTAACGCTCCGTTCAGCTTATTCTCCAAACTCTCCGGAATATCATATTTCTCTGTATTAAGATCAAGATGTAATACCGGATATTTTACCCAGTCTTTTTCCAACTTCTCCATAGCCAATCCAACAAATAGTTCACGCTTTCCTTGGAAATAGGCTTCAAGCGTAGAAATAAGCAAGCTTTTGCCAAAACGACCCGGACGGCTAAAAAATAGTAATTCCCAGTTTTTACCAATTGATGGATTAATGCTGTTTTATCAATATAAAAATAACCTTCCTAGCGATTTTTTTCGAAGTTCTGCACGCTGATAGGATAAATTTTACTGCCCATATTTCACTCTGTTTAAGTTCACGCCATACAAATATACATAGAAATATCTGAAATAGATGCAAATTCTACCAAAACTGCCTGACAGAGGTATAAGACATGTAACAACATCTAATATTATCTACTCAAGAAAAGCAAATTCAGTAAAATATAATTGAAAAATCATGTTTATAAACATCCGCTTTATTTTGATATTTATGGATATTATTTTTACTTTAGGCAATTATAAATCCTAAAAAATAATATTATGAAAAAGATTCATTGGTTATTTGGCTTATTATTATCAATTTGCTATTCATGTTCAGAACTTGACGACTTCTCTGTCGAATCAACTTCTGAATCTCTGTCGACTCCAACGACTAGGTATGCTGGAGATGAAAAATATGACGTATTAGGCTATGGTTATGATGTAACAGGTGAATACTTGCATCCTTTATCCGTCCGGAATCCCGTTCTGAATATAGCAAAGTACGAACAAGAGCATTTCGATCGGCTGCAATATAACACTTCTTCCTATGGCTTTGATCAAATGTATTATGGATATTCTGCCTCTGATTACACAAAAGATATTACAAAAGAAACAAAAGTTACTACTAATATGAGTTATGGTAACGAAAAGGTGGATACTGTTCCCTATTTTTCAGGTAACATAACCAGTAATAATTATTTAAAAACAGAGTACGCTTATTCTGATAAATATTCATTTGCAAGCGTAGATGCCGTTAGAAATCGGAAACATATTTGGATTAACGACGAAATTAGTCTCCTCTCTAAGTATTTATCAGAAAGTTTTAAAGCAGATTTAGAAAGGCTATCTCCAAGCAGAATAGTAGAAAGATATGGGACTCATGTATTAACAGATTTCATTATCGGAGGACGTTACAAACTAGTGTACAGATCTGTTATTACACATTCAAAAGATGCAACTCATAAAAAGAAGACTGTAGCATCCGGATTTAAGGCAGCGTTGTTCGGTATTGGTTTTTCCTTGAATATCTCAAGAACTATTCAAACAGATGAATCACTAGTTAAAGATAATCAGAATAAAGAACTTTTTGTTCAATTCTATGGTGGAAACGGTACAAGTTTGAGATACGATTTAGAGAAAGGAATGCCAACAGGAGTAGATGTGCAGAGTTGGGAGAATAGCATAAATTTAGGCAATAGCTGTCTAAATGAAATAATGTGGGAGGAAACTTATCCGATTTATGACTTTATTTCTGATCCAGTAAAAAAGGAAGAAATAAAGCAAGCTGTCATACAATATATAGAAAATTCAAAAATTAATGAACTCAATTTACTTCCATTGTATACTTATTTATTAAAAGGTGATATATCAGACCATCTCGTCACAACACATCCTGCAATAGAAGAGTATTGGCCGGAATATGAGTTTGATCAAATAGAAGGATACATTTTAAAGAAACAGTTACCAGGAACAATTCCATTATATGAATATTACACCGATGCAGGCACAAATCATTATGCTACAGTTGTTTCTGATTTTGACAAAACATATCCCTTTTATGAGAAGAAAGGAATTATGGGTTATGTTTATCAAAACACAACAATGGAAACAGTTCCCTTATATGAATATTTCAGCGATGAATTGAATGATCATTATGCATCAACGATACCTAACATACCAACCCTTTTTCCAGGCTGGAGACGTGTTAATGTAGGTAATAATGGATATGTATATCCTCCTAATTAAAAATTAACTTGAAGCCAGGCACTAAAAAGCAATAAAAGAGGCTGTCTCAAAATAGAAAAATGAGGCAGCCTTACTTATAATCTGTAAGTTGAAGTATAAGAATCCCCTTATTTTAGCCTTATTTCCTTAATAAGAAAGGGCAAAATAAGGGGATTTTTCTAAAGAGATTTCAATCTATAAGTTTTTCGTTCTTGAAATTCTATTTTGAGACAGCCTCTTTCTATTTACACAATCTTATAGATAGTCCCATTTATTAGAAACACGAACATTTACTGAATATCCTACATTACGGTCACGGGGAGTAGAAACGGTTACTTCACCCAACGAAATCTGGAGCTGTTTCTGCATCTTACTGTTACGACGATTACCCATCTGATTTCTTCTTCTGTAAGATATGCATCTTCTCGCCTTCCAAAGCTGCATTAAGGATACTTGTCAACAACGGAGCAAAAGCATCGTCTTTACCTAACAAAGGCTTGCCTGCTTTTAGCTGTTCAATAGTCTTCTTCCTGATACTATCAAATTCTTCTTTCATACAAAAAGCTGTATTAGCAAAGTTAATATTTTCTTCTTTGTTGACACAGTTTAATTTACATACTCTGATTTGTTGTCAGACAACTAAAAGACCAGACTTCCCTGAAAATTACAATATTCTGCAAGACATCTCTGGAATGCTCACATAAATCCCCTAATTTATAAGAGAATATCAGAGACATCTTGCAGTAAAAAGGAAAGTATCAACTACTCATATCATACTATTTTGATAAGATATCATTCGGAGCGACACTGGTATTATGGAATATCCTGAATCAGACCTTCCCAACTTTTAATGCCAATCCGTTCCAGATATTGTTTAAAGTAATCATCTTCTTCATCAGTACCCGCTTTCTGATAGGTAGTCCATACAGGTTTAGCTTCTCCCTTATATTCTTCATCGCTGTATTTACGTAATCCCAAAGGAACACCATCGCCTAAATGATCAAACCAGCTATGCCATTGGATTCCATTAATACCGTCCAAAGCATTAATTTTCTTCCATCCATAAGCAAATCCGGCTGCTTGATCCTGCAAATCTTTATCTTCATAGCTCGGAGAGCATGTTCCTGCTTCAGAAAGCCATACAGAACGCCTGATATTTCCCTTATACTGGTTCTGCGAAATACCAACCCATTTATCCAGTACTTCAAGATTCTTCAGTGTCACATATTCCGTATCCATAGAGAAAGTCGCCTGAGCGTCATCCCAAGTACAAGGATTTCCCAGCTGTGCCGGATAACTGTGGCATGCCAACGACCAGAAGAAATCACCTTCAGCCTTACTAAACTGATTCATCAGATCAAGCATATCCCTCACTTTATACCAGCCACCGCCGGCGGCAATATTCCACCCATGCGAGAAAGAAATGAACACTTCTGAATGCTGGTCATACTGATGTACAATATTATAACACATACGCATTGAACGAAGATAAGTATCCATAAATGTGGCAATCGGCTTATCTCCCATATTTGTCCAATGAATTCCTCCATCTACCTCATTATGGATAATCCAATGTGCTATACGCATATCGGGATCACTATATCTTTGCGCTAAAAAGTCAAGTGCAGCAGCATAACATTGAGTAGACTCTACCGTAGTCATATTGGGCATTGTATAAGGAGCCACCCCGTTATAATCCGGATGCTTCAGGAGTTCACCTGCATCTCCGGAAGGAGCAATCAACAAAATGCCGGCTACAGAAATTCCACGTTGACTGGTCTGTTGCAATACTACATCAAATGAACTTATCAGATATTGTTCGTTAAAATAATATGTTTTTCCTCCATATGTATACGGTATGTCACCTGGCTGCTCAGAAAGATGCATAAAATTACTAATAGGAATATTGATAGTAGCACTGCTGATTCCCAACTCATCCAAATCATGTGTCAATAATCCATGATTAATAAGTCCGCCCAATCCTTTCTTCGATTTCAGAGGAACCGCTTCGACACTTTGTTTTGCATGAATTGCATCTACATTAGCATAACGTGCATGAGAAACAAGCTCATCCACATCCGCTCCTTCTTTAAACACGGCCCATTTGGACAATAGACGATCATATTTAAAATCTCCCACAGTAACATAGCGATCTAACTGTATGGAGAAAGAGTTTTCTGATAAAGGAATTTTAAACTCTATCTTCTCCGTTTTAAACATGTCCACAAAAGGAGGTATTTCGCCCAAGAAGAAAGTACCTTCGCCCGTATAATCTCCCTGGATAGTTACCGATGTTTCTCCAACCGTAACATCTGTGATATGGCAGGCATATTCTTTACTCAGATAATCTTTAATTCCTTGCTCATACTTCTCTTTATTCAAGGCTTCATTCTTTTCTTCCTCTTCTTCCTTTTTCTCTTCGTCGTTCATAACACGCAGGCGAATGTTACGCATCTGTATGGTATTATTAGGATCAGTTCCAAAGTCCATACGCAAGTTATCTCCTTTTTTACCCCAATTAAAATTCTTTCGATATTCTTTCAGACGAACACTAAAAGAAGCCCATTCTTCAGAAGCCGGCACCTGCCCCGCACTCATACTATGCGCCGGATCAATTCCCGTTTCTACATCCATAAAGAAAAGTTCGAGATTACTCATCCCCAACGTTGTCTGATATTCAAATTCAAGTACATTACATTCCTCAGGCACATCTTCCGCAAATACTCCGGTTGTCGCCCATGGATCACCATCAGTTGTTTCTATAGTACAAGTACTATCCTCATGTAAAGTCAAATTAACCCCCGACTTATACTTTCCATTCAATAACATATAAACAGGTGGAGTAACAGTCTCCTCAGGAGGAGTAACGGGAGGCTCTACATTTTCCTGAAAATCGTCCTGACAGGAAATTAAATTCACAATCAAAAATAGTACTCCCAACAATCCCACACATCGCCCTACAAAGCGACCCAGTTTTCTCGTGTAAAAAACTCTCAGCTTTCTCATAATTTCAGTTTTTAGTTAATTATAAACAATCAGAAATTTTCAATAATATTCCAATCAGAAATTCCAATTATAGGTAAAAATTGCTCAAAAAATTCATCTTCTTCGTGTGTGTTTGCTTTTTGGTAGACATACCATGCAGGTTTAGGTTCTCCATTATAAGATTCATCCAAATATTTACGTAACCCCAAACAAGCACCATCACCCGGATGATCAAACCAATTATGCCATTGCCAAGCATCAATGCCTTCTAAAGCATTAACCTTTTTCCAAGCATAAGCAACCCCTGCCGCCTGCTTTTGAAGTTCCTCATCCGAATACCCCCGCGAATTCACCCCTGCTTCCGAAAGCCATACAGAACGTTTAATAATTCCTTTATATTTATTTTCTTTATCCAAAGCCCACTTATTCAGAACTTCAAGATTCTTAAAAGTAACAAATTGAGTATTCATAGAACAAGTAGCATTCGGATCATTCCAAGTACAAGGATTAGTCAAATCCTGTGCATAACTATGATAAGCCAGCCCCCACTGAAAATCCCCCTCCACTTTGCTATAAACGTTTAACAAATCAATCATTTCCTTACAGGTATACCATGTAGGGTTGGATTTTTCTGTCCATGAATGAGAAAAAGAAGCAAACACCTCTGCATTCTCATCATATTGTCGTACAATGTTATAACACATTCTCATAGACTTCACATAGGTATCAGTAAACACTGTTATTGGCTTTATTCCCATGTTAGTCCAATCTCTAGCTCCATCAACTTCATTATGCATAATCCAATGGCTAATTCTTCCATAGCGATTATCAGTAGTACAATACCTTTTCGCCAAAAAGTCAAGTGCCGCAGCATAACAATTAAGTCCCTCTAAGGTTGTCATATTAGGCATAGTATACACCCCACCATCATTATCTGGATGCTGCAATATTTCTCCCAGTTGTGAATCAATACACCTAGATGCTGGCTCTAATAGTATAATTGCTGCAACAGACATATTTCGCTCTTTCGTTGCTGCCAAAAGAGTCCTATCAATCGAATTCTCAAGATACCCCAAATCCATGTAATAGCTTTTCCCCCCATATACATATTCAACATCACCAGTTCTTGGAGTAAGATGCATAAAATGAGTTATACAAACATTGATAGTAGCGCTACTGATATTTAATGATGCAAAATCAGATATATATTGATTAGGAATAATGCCGCCCATTCCCTTCTTAGACACAATCTTAATAGGAGCCAAATGTTGAGTAGCGAAAATCTCATCTGCATAGCGAGCATGCGAAACTAGCAAATTTTGGCCTGCTTCTTCTTTAAAAATAGCCCACTTTGATAAAAGCCTGTCATATAAAAAGCCTTCCCTCTCAACAAACCGTTCAAGTTCTATTTGAAATAATGAATTTACAAGTTTTACTTTATAAGGACTATTCTTCAACTCCGCTACATCCATACTAGGGGTAATCTCACCTAGAAAAAAATTGCCTTCGCCCGTATATTCACCTGTCACCCTAACAGAAGATTCTGTTATAGACACAGAATGAATATGGCAAGTATAATCATTATATAAATAAAAGTTTAATTTTTCTTCATGTCGAACATCTTCCTCGCTAAAAAAAGGAGGTTCCGTTTCCATTCTATTATCACTTTCATTACAAGAAACTATAACTAAAAGATAACATATAAAAGAAAAAGCAAAAATCACTTGCTGCACAAAATTACAGTTCTTTGAATAAAACTGTCTCTTTAGATTTTTCATATATAAAAATTCTATATAGTTTAGGTTTAGGATGCACAAAAATAGAATAATTATAGCATCATCTATAAACAATTGCTTTTTTTAACAATAAAACATTTATAATGCTACAAGAATTTAGGATATCTCCAATATATTTTCAAATCTTTTTCTTCAATAAAACATTACAATCCGTCTAGCACAACCTCATTAAACTATATAAAAACCGGATTCTGGAGTAACATTTTCCAATATTGCTGTGTTTCATCATTATACAATACTACATACTTATCAGGGTTGTCTGCCAACAAAGCTCCAAATTTCCCCAAAGTTCCTTTCGTCGTTATTTGATGTTTACAATGAGCTAACAGATATAAATCCATATAACCTTTATCAGAGCCATTTATATCAACCACTTCTGCACAATCTTTCACAGAAAGCCTTGGCAACAAGTCCATTTTAACCCATTCTGGCTCATCTGAAAAAAAATAAAAATAAGGTCTATACAATTTCTTTTTAAAGAAAGCCGTAGCATTTATAAAATAATCAAATGAAGCTGGCGCTCCATAAGAAGATACTTCTTCCTTTAAATCTCCTCTTCTGACATGAACTCCAACAGAATCTACACACTTATCTATTTCTAAACATTTTATCTGATTAACTTTATCGAGAACACCATCAACCATTCTATATAAAGATTGAAAAGTTTCAAGCCACTGCTTTGATGGGAAATGATAATATCCTCCTAAATATATAGGTGGAACCAAACTAAGAAATGACATATCATTAGTACGAATATCACCATCATTGCCCCCATAAAAGTATTCTCTTCTATATACATCCACTTCCAGTTTTGACGCTTCTTCAAACTCCAAATACGGGAAAGCCTTCAAAATATCAAAGTTCCTAACAAATTCATTGTTTATATCTAATCCCCATTCCTTATAAAATGTCAAATCATAACACACTGAAAAACCTCTTTTACGATATAAATTTCCCAATAAATATTGATGCATCTGCGAACAAATACCACCGTCCATCAATACAACAATTTTAGTTCGTAACAGTCCTCTATTCAGCAAATATTTATAGATATTTCTCTTCAAATCACCCAACATATTTTAAAAGCATTAACTTTAATTCGTATTAATGACAAATATATGTATATTTGCAGAATATACAGCCAACATAGCATATAATTTTATAAGATTAGAACATGATTGCTCCATTACTAAGCATAATTACCGTAAACTACAACAACAAAAGTGGACTTATCCGAACTTTAAATAGTATCAAAAATCAAGAAAGCGTTTTTTTTGAACATATCATCATTGATGCTAACTCCACAGATGGAAGTAAAGACGCAATCCTACTATATGAAAAAGAAATTACATTTCCACTTTATTGGGTATCAGAGCCTGATAATGGCATTTATGACGGAATGAACAAAGGTATAAAACAAGCGCATGGAGAGTATCTGTTTTTTCTAAATTCTGGAGATACCTTAATAAGCAATACCATACTACAGGAAATAGCTTTAGATGGTAATAAATATATATATGGAAATATAAAATACATATTATCAGAAAAAGACTACAGATATATTACCCCCTCTGAAACATTAGATATCGTTTACCTTCTTAAAACAGCATTACCACATCAAGCTTGCTTCATTCACCATTCCCTATTTCAGAAACAATTATATAACACTGAATACAAAATCATATCAGACTGGATACATACAATGGAAAGTATTATTTTTAACGATTGCAGCTATAAATATATAGACATTGTAATAGCAGAAGTAGACGGGAATGGGATCAGTACCAATCAAGAAAAATTAATGGAAGAACGAATAAAATGGATCAAAAGCAAGTTTCCGAAAGCCATATTAGATGCATTATCTGAGCTATACGAGTATCGTATTTCCGAACTTGCTCCTTTCATACAGCCAATATCACAAACAAAAAAATTTAAGAAAAGGATTAGAAAATTAATATCATTTCTTTTAAAAATCAACAATATTATTTCTCACAAAAAAAGAATTGAACAGAAAAAAAATGAGATATGGACCCCCTTCAATTAAGCAGCTAATCTCCCTCCTTAAATCTAACCAATAAAAGCGTCAAATACACTAGCATTTACAAGTGCCACAATTCATAGTTCAAGCACCATAATAATATTTTAGTACACCTAAATTTTACCTTTTTGAATATAGTACTTCAACCTTAAGTTCCCCCACAACATGGAAAATCGGAAAGCAGAAACCACCCTCAATTCACGCTTAGACATTGATTGCTTCAATTCAGGAAAGCATCTCAAATCCTGTATTATTCTATCCATGTCTTTTTTCAAATTACGTATCTTCCTCCAAACAATTTTTTGGAAAGTATTTCTAATATGAAAAAATGCCAAGTCTTTTTTCATAAAGTCTATCACTCCCTTTTGTGCAAGGTAAAGTTCCAACCAACTTCTATAAAATTCAAAATTCGCAAATTTGCCTTCATCAAAATTGCAAGAATGAGAAAGTGAAAGATTCCGAATATTATAATCTAAAATAACATATTCTATAGAAACAACTTTCTTTGAACGTAAAAGCAACTGCACACTCCAAATCACATCCTCCCCAAAACATATATTTGGATATATCTCCATTGGGTCATTCAACAACAATTCACGTTTATGAAATTTAGACCAAACACTCCAATAAGCCTTATTATTTAATATTTCTTTAAGGTAATCAATACCAGACATACTTGAGAAATTAAAAAACGACGATTTATAAGAGGTACCATCTAAATAACAAAACTGGAAAGGGGCAACTACAATATCCGCATTGCTAGCTTCCGCTTTATCTAGCAAATATTCAATTGCTTTTTCATGCAGACAATCATCACTATCCAAATATTGCACATATTTCCCCTTAGCTATTTTCAAGCCTTTATTCCTAGCTAGGGCAGGTCCTCCATTTTTCTGTTCCAACCCGATTATACGCTTATCCAATTTTACATATCGATCTATTATCAATGATGTATTATCTATGCTTCCATCATTTACAACAATAATCTCAATATTTGTATAGCTCTGACATATTACACTTTGAAGGCATTTTTCTAGAAAAATTTCCCCATTGTAAACAGGAACAATAACAGACACAAGTGGTAGTAATTTATCCATATTACATTTATATTATCAACATTTAGGACATACAATTCGTCAGTTTTCCTCCGACTACATCGTCCAACCTCAATTTACATATATCAATACCTACATACTAGACCCTGCCAGTTGTTTCTAATCAGGAAAAATGTCGCCAATAATATATTGGCCAAAAATAGACAATTTTTCTTATTCGTTTGCGATAAAAAACTTCTAACTCTCGAGAAGGAAATTTTAATAATGTTTTAAATTTAGCTCTCATATGCTTTATTGGCTTCTGAAAACACCTCGGTTTCGTCAAAAGGACAAACTCCTCAAAAGTAAAAAAACATATACGAATAAGCCTATTCCTTACTTCCAATAATTCTTCTCCTTCAAACAATAAGTGCTTCTCTATAAACTCTATCCGAGAAAATTCAGCCATAAAATAATGATATCTATTCAAAGGAGTAATTAAATGACAAATACTACTACTGCGTTCAACATAATGATAAAACACCTTATCAACCCAAGCTACCTGCTTACATTGCAATATCCACATATGCATCGCAATTCTATCTTCATAAATATTATTTTCTGGAAATTTATACTCTGAAAAGACTGTTCTTTTAAAAAGCTTTGTACAAGACGAACAATTCAATTTATCCCACATCATATCTCTTAATACATCCAACGATGAGCGTATATATATCTGTCCGGAGTTTTTATCACATCCTTCAATTCGACCATCCAAATATTCAGTCTGAAAATTAGAATAGACAATATCAACATCATGACATTTTATCACATCAAATAACTCCTCATACATATTATAATCGATATAATCATCACTATCAACAAAACCAACATAGGGAGCTGAAGCAATATCTAGTCCTGCATTACGAGCTATTGATGCATTGGCAACCGGAAGATGAAGTACTTTCACACGAGAATCAAAAGACATATATTCATCACACAATGCGGCAGAGCCATCATTTGATTGATTTTCTACTAGAATTATTTCTATATCTTTCAAAGATTGATTACGTATCGAATCAATACACCTAGGCAAATACTCAACTGTGTTATGGACAGGGACAATTACACTTACTAAACAATCCATTCATTTATTATATAAATCGTTATATTCAGCAAATATACATAATTCCTCACTACCCCACACAACAAAAGTAACAAAAAGCCCTCTTCCCTATTAAAAATAGCTAAAGCACTTCCAACAATTTTATCATATAACAAACCTACAAATTCAATTCATTATTATTATATTTGCAAACACATTTAAATAAATGATTATGACCCAACCCACATTAAGTATCATAACTGTAAATTTCAACAATAACAAAGGATTAATAGCAACTCTGAATAGCATAAAGAATCAGTCATTCACATCTTATGAACATATCATTATTGATGCGTGTTCAACAGATGGAAGCAAAGAAACAATTATAAAATACAGTAAAGAAACTTCTCATTTGGCCTACTGGGTATCAGAAAAAGACAATGGAATATACGATGGAATGAATAAAGGAATAGAACATGCTTCTGGAGAATATCTATATTTTCTCAACTCTGGAGATTGTCTTATAAAAGATGTTTTAAGACATATTCCTTTTGATGGCACCCAATACATATATGGCAATATAAAAATTATACCAACAAACGAAGATCCATGGATATGGAAATACCCAGATAGATTCGACACATTCTTTCTTGCAAATTCAAAAGGTTGGATTTCACAACAAGCTTGTTTTATCCACCATTCATTATTCATAGAACAAAAATATGATACTAACTATAAAATTATATCAGACTGGATACATGCAATCCACTCTATAATCTTAAAAGGATGTAGCTATAAACACATTCCAACAACTATCGTTGAATACGATGGTGGAGGTGCAAGTTCTAATTATGAGAAAACATGGGAAGAACGCAACAAATGGATAGAACAAAACATCAATAAAACCTTTTTCAAATCATTTTTAGAACTAGAGGCTTTCAGGGAAACAGGGCTTGGTAACTTAGTTCCGTTATTAAATAAAACTCACAAGTTCAAAAAACGTATAAGGAAAATCATCTTATTTTTATACTACATAAATTCATTTTTTTCATTTCATAAACCAAAACAATAATGACTATGAAATCGCTTTTTATCATATATGACTATCAAATATTCGAAATGCAACGCTTTGGTGGTATTTCACGTTATTTCTGTGAGATAATTAAAAGAATTTCAGCAAAACATAAAATCACCGTGCGATATTCTATCAATTATTACCTCACAAGTTGGATGTTGGAAAAAAGCCTAATATTATTGCCAAGATTTATCTACAAACGATATCATTCCTTTTTTGAAAAAAAGAATCACGAAATAACAAAAAAACTACTAAAAACAGGTGGACCATACTTATTACACCCTACATACTATGATCCATATTTTTTAGATTATATTGGAGAAAACCCATACATTATTACTGTACACGATATGATCCACGAAAAATTTCCACAATATGTAACAGATGCAAATATCACAATAGGTCATAAAAAAAAGGTTATAACACGTGCCAATCGAATTATAGCTATTAGCGAAAACACCAAAAAGGATATCATTGAAATTTTCAATATTAATCCTCAAAAGATAGATGTTATTTACCACAGCACAAGCATGAAACACTTTTCGGGAAAACATAAATTACAAATACCCGAAAGATTTCTATTATTTGTTGGCGATCGTACCCCCTATAAAAACTTCAAACGCTTTATGGAAACATTCGCTCAAATACATGAACAAGATAAAACACTATTTGCAATTTACACAGGAAGTAAACTAAAAAAAGACGAACAAGATATGCTTATTGGCATGGGTATATTCGAATATACGATTCATATAAAAGCTTCTGATCAAGCTCTTAGTGAATTATACTCCAGAGCTTTACTATTCGTATATCCTTCTCTTTATGAAGGCTTTGGAATTCCTATTTTAGAAGCCTATGCATGTCACTGCCCCGTAGCACTCAGCAACACTAGTTGTTTTCCCGAAATAGCAGGTGATGCTGCTGTATATTTTGATCCATACTCTATTAGTTCCATGTCTGAAGCTATCACAAAAGTAATATATAATGAAGAAAAACGTTCTCAATTAATCCGTTTAGGTAACGAACGTTTAAAACGATATTCATGGGAAAAAGCAGCCCAGAAAACAGAAGAGGCTTACCAAAAAGCCATACAATCATGAAAACAATGTAAAATCTTACATATATGAATGGACCAATACTTAGTATAATTACTGTAAACTTTAACAATAATCTTGGTTTACTCAAGACATTAGAGAGTGTAAGTTCACAATCATTTTCATCATATGAACACATTATCATTGATGCAGGCTCCACTGATGGTAGTAGAGAAACTATCATACAATATGAAAAAGAAAACCCTCATCTAAGTTTTTGGTCTTCAGAATCCGACAAAGGAATATATGATGGTATGAATAAAGGAATTGATCATGCAAAAGGACAATATCTATATTTCCTCAACTCTGGTGATTGCCTAAGCCAAGACATTCTCGCAAAAATACCATTTGATGGTACAGAATACCTATACGGAGACACTATCTTATTTTATAAAAGAAAAACTAAAAAAAGAGTATACCCAGACACATTGGATCTCATATATCTATCAGATAATTCACTACACCATCAATCATGTTTTATACATCATACCTTATTTAAAGATAAAAGATATGACATTAATTACAAAATCATATCTGATTGGGCACATTGTTTCCAGTGCCTTATAATTGAAAACCGCACTTATCGCCACTTACCATATATTATATCTGAATGCGATGGAAGAGGTATAAGTTCCAATGGGAAAGAACTTAATCAAGAACGTACATTATGGTTTCAAAACACTTTTCCTGCAACACAAAGTAAAGTATTTATAGACTGCGCTGCACTAGACCGTTCAGGGTTTAGAGACATCATTCATATTTTAGCAAATACACACAAATTTAAAAAACGAATGAAAACTCTCATTCTATTTTTATATAAAATAAATAATCTATTCTCATATAAGCACAAACGTATTAAAAATTAAAGCTCTAAATAATTGCTATTCTGAGGATAGTAATGTATATTTGCATGTTTATTCTTCATAAAATATCTGGAATATGAAAAAAGGGATCACAATATCGTTAATCATCGCTACATACAACTGGCCAGAGGCTTTGCGGCTCTGTTTGGATAGCATTTTAAGACAAACGATATTGCCTTCTGAAATCATCATTGCGGATGATGGGTCTGATGAAAGAACAACAAAACTCATACATGAGTTTACACAAAATGCTTCCTTTCCTATATTCCACGAATGGCATGAAGACAGAGGATTTCGTAAAACAATAGTATTGAATAAAGCTATAAGCAAAGCATCTTCCTCTTATATCATTCAAATAGATGGAGATATCATAGCTAGTCCAAATTTTATAGAAGACCATGTATATATGGCTGAGGAAGGGTGTTTTATTAGAGGAACCCGAGCAAACCTTAATGTAAGAGCGACCACATCTTTACTAGATAAAGGGAAACTATCAATAATAAATAAACTCCAGTTAATAATGAAGCAACCTACAAATGCTTTACGACTTTATCCCATGATTGCGAAGTTTGTCACTCGTAAAGAATTGTCAGGAAAAAGAGTAAAAGGATGTAATATGTCTTTCTGGAAAAAAGACCTTATTGGTATTAACGGATATGACAACAATTTACAAGGATGGGGACATGAAGATGAAGAACTTAGTTGGAGACTAGTAAACTCAGGCATAGAAAAGAAAATTATTAAATTTTCAGCAATAGCCTATCACCTGTACCATAAGCAGCTCTCTCGCAAGGAAGAACCGCATCATAGAGAGTTTATGAAGACTATTAAAGAACAAAAAATAACCCGAACAAATAACGGAATTGAAGAAATCTAACAAACCAAACCTATGACAGTTTCATTGATTATCTCAACATACAACTCTCCCAAGGCACTAGACCTTTGCCTTATGAGTGTACTTCAACAATCAGTACTCCCTGACGAGGTACTGATCGCAGATGATGGTTCCAATGAAGAAACCAGGAAAATAGTGGAAGAATTCAAGAAACAATCTACTGTACCTGTTATACACGTATGGCATGAAGATAATGGCTTCCGCCTAACTGTTATCAGAAATAAGGCTATTGCAAAAGCCAGTATGGACTATATAATTCAAATTGATGGAGATATCATTTTGAATCATCATTTTATCAAAGACCACAAACGCTTTGCACGCAAAAACAGTTTTGTAAGTGGTAGCCGTCTCAATATACAATCTGAACTTTCTAAGAAATTAATAACAGAACGAAGCATACGTGTTTCAATCCGTAATAAAGGAGTACATAACCGGCTCAATGGAATACGTTGGCAACTATTGACATATCTCTTACAAAACTACCACCGGACAGATCTACTATATGTACGCGGCTGTAACATGGGTTTTTGGAGAAGTGATTTATTAATGGTCAATGGATATGATGAAAACATGATTGGCTGGGGACGAGAAGACAGCGAAATAGCCTGCAGACTAATTAATGCAGGTGTACGTAAACGTATCATCAAGAATGCCGGCATTGTGTTCCATTTATATCACCAAGATAATTCACGGGCACAATTTAATATTAATAACGAGATACTACAGAGAACTATTGATGAAAAGCGAATTTGGTGCTCCAAAGGAGTTAACCAGTATCTTACAGAGAAAAAATAGAAAAATAAATATGAGACAAAAAGATTTAAACTTTTTAGACAGAAACGAATTTAACTACAGCCCATCAAAAGAAGTAGTAGAAGCACTCAAAAACTTCGATATAAATAAACTTTGCTTTTATACCCGTATTTACGATGAAGGCAAAAAAAGCATTTTATCCGTTTTCTTATCTGAATTATACGATATAGACGAGACGCAAGTTTTATTAGGGTACGGCGGAGAGGATATTCTGAAACAGGCCGTACATTATTTCCTCACAGAAGAAGACGGAAATAAAACGATGTTGATTCCTAAATTCTCATGGTGGTATTATAAGTCTATCGCAGATGAAGTGAACGGTCGCACTTTACAATATCCTCTTTATGAAGACGGAAACACGTTCAAGTACGACTTCGCCGCCATGAAAGATATGATACAAAAAGAAAATCCGAAGATTTTACTGCTTGCATCGCCCAATAATCCTACCGGAAATGGTCTGACTCCGGAAGAACTGGATGAGTTGCTGGCTGAAGTTCCTGCCAAAACGAAGGTCTTGATTGACGAAGCATACGCCTCTTTCGTCTCAACAGACACAAGATATATCAAAGAGTTGGTGAACAAATATCCGAATTTGATCATCTCCCGCACTTTATCCAAGTTTTACGGCTTGCCGGGGTTACGCATGGGATTCGGTTTCATGAGTAAAGAACTGGAAAAATTTAGCAAATACAGCAACAAATATCTGGGATACAACCGGATATCTGAAGACATAGCTATCGCAGCACTCAAATCGGATGCACACTACCGTAACATCGCCAAACTGATGAATGAAGATCGTGCCCGCTATGAAAAAGAAATCGGTGTGCTGCCCGGATTTAAGGTATACGAATCGGTAGCCAACTTTATTTTAATCAAATATCCGATTACATTAGTGTCCCGTTAAAATGGGACGAGTTAAACAATTAATCAAATAGCCCCGGAATAAGGGGATTATTTAGATCTTTGACATCATTGAAATTAGTCTTATCGAACAGGTCACGCAAGTGGGTTTTGTCAGTCAATGATATGCTGAGAATTTGCA
>ENA-ORNP01001562-ORNP01001562.1-human-gut-metagenome-genome-assembly--contig:-NODE-1562-length-22785-cov-2.694633_pt1 | contig 22785 bp, 22 predicted proteins | sample MGYA00242119_ERZ509030 | MGnify/ENA primary metagenome ERZ509030 (study PRJEB26280, sample SAMEA2338708) | human gut metagenome | biome: human gut; feature: human-associated habitat; material: faeces... | reverse complement strand
TATTAATATTACAAAATATTTAAAAAAAATAATTGTTCTAAATCTTGATAATTTAAAAATCGAAAAAATTTTTAAAGAAAAAATAAATTTTTCATATCGAAGTAGTGATATTAAAAATAAAATTATTTTATTTCTTGAATTTAAAAAAGCTAGTGATGACAAAAGCATTGATTTTTATAAATATTTAACTCAATATAGAACTAATCAGCCTAAATTAAAATCACTTGGTTCAACTTTTAAAAATAATTCATTATATCAAGCCGGTAAACTACTTGATAAGCACGGCTTAAAAGGAGTAAAATACAAAAATTTTGAGATATCAACTGAGCATGCGAATTTTATAATAGTAAACGGTGATGTTAAATCAGAAGACCTTTATATGTTTATAGTATTAATTCAAATCTGGATTTATGTAAAGTGTGGAATAGTTATTGAACCAGAAATTAATAGACTAAAAAAATATCCTTAAGCAAAATGAAAAGTTCTATAAATTTTCCTTAATTCATCTTGAAAATTGTTATCTTCTAATGTAAAATATTAAGTGATAAATTTAACGATTTTTTTGTCGAAATTGTTTTTAAGGAGGTATTATTATGCTTTTTGGAGATGAAGATACATTATCTTTAAAGCCTATTATAAAAGTTATTGGTGTTGGTGGTGCTGGTGGTAATGCGGTTGATCGTATGATTGATTATGATGTACGTGGTGTTGAATTTGTTGCAGTTAACACAGATGCTCAGGATTTAAAGACATCAAAAGCAGATACAAGAGTTATTATTGGTAGAAATTCAACAAGAGGACTTGGTGCTGGTGCTAAGCCTGAGGTTGGTAGAAATGCTGCTCTTGAGGATGAAGATTCTATAAGAGAGGTTGTTAAGGATGCTAATATGGTTTTTATTGCCTGTGGAATGGGTGGTGGAACTGGAACTGGAGCTGCACCCGTAATTGCAAGAGTATGTAAGGAATCTGGATGTTTAACAGTTGGTATAGTAACTAAACCTTTCTTTTTTGAGGGTCCTGAAAGAATGAATAATGCAGTCGCAGGTCTTGAGGAATTAAAGAAATTTGTTGATGCCTTAATTGTTATTCCTAATCAAAGATTGTTCTCAATTATTGATCCAGGTACGCCAATGCTTCAGGCGTTCCGTGAGGTTGATGATATTCTAAGACAAGGTGTTCAAGGTATTTCGGAAATTGTTAATTTCCAAGGTTTAATTAATATCGATTTTGCAGATATTAAAACAGTTATGAAGGATTCTGGTGCCGCCTTAATGGGTATTGGTGTTGGATCTGGTCCAAATCGTGCCGTTGAAGCTGCAAGAAATGCAATTCATTCTAATTTGCTTGAAGTTTCAATTGATGGTGCAACAACAGCTATAGTTAATATTGCTTCAGCTGAACAAATCGCTTTAACTGAAACAGAAGCCATTCTATCAGAAATCAGAAACAATTGTGATAAGAATTTAAATGTTATTTATGGTGCTTATATCAATAATGATTTAGGTGAAGAAATAGTTGTAACAATTATTGCAACTGGATATGAATTAAAAGCGAAAGAAAATGGTATTGAAAACTTAGCATCTGAAATTTTCCAAAATATGTCTGATGAAAATATCGATTTTAGACGTTCTATTCAAGATGAAATTGATGAAAATAATGCAGATGTTTCAGAAGAGGAAGATTCAATTGACCATTTATTTAAAAACAAACGCTATGAAAGAATGGAGAAAAAACGTATAAAAGAAGAAGCTAAGGCTCAAAAAAAGAAGGAAAAAGAAGAAAAGAAAAATCCTTCTAGTTCTTCTAAAACAAAAATTTCTTTACCTGATTGGCTAACTAAATAATTAAAAGCTCAAGGTTTCAAAAAATAGACCTTGAGTTTTTTAAATCTTATAAAATGCTATAAAAAAATAAAAAACCAGAAGTACTGGTTCTCTAATTAAATTCTAATAATACTTGAAATTAGGTTTTCATTATGCTAGCATATGCTTATAGCTTATGAACTGCAATCAAGTATTAATATTTTTTTTGGCAGCAGATACAGGATTCGAACCTGTGCATGACGGAGTCAGAGTCCGTAGCCTTACCGCTTGGCTAATCTGCTATGCTTATATATTATACTAAATATAAATTTCAAATTCAAGATATATTTTCATATTGGAGGTTAAAATGACAGATATTATTAAATATAGACAAGATTTACATCAAATCCCCGAATTAGGTTTTAATGAATATAAAACACAAGAGTATATATTAAATATTATTAAGAATTATAATTGTAAAATTGAAATAATTAAAACAGGAATTTTATGCTTTTTTGATAATAATGCTAATAAAACAATAGGTTTTAGAACGGATATGGATGCTCTAATGATTGATGAAAAGAACGATATTCCTTTTAAATCAATTCATAAAGGCATTATGCATGCTTGTGGTCATGATGGACATGCATCCATTGGACTTACAACAGCACGTATTTTAATGGAATTAAGTGAACATTTACATGGAACGTTAAAAATTATATTTCAACCGGCAGAAGAAGGCGTACGTGGCGCAAAATCTATTTGTGAAAGTGGTTTTCTAGATGATGTTGATTATATTTATGCAGCTCATATTATGCCACGAGCCGGCGATTATGATCTCTATTTTGGAATGAATGAATCGTTTGCAACAACGAAACTTGATGTCATTTATCATGGTGTTTCAACGCATGCTGCTGAATCACCACAATTTGGTAAAAATGCACTTTTATCAGCTGCAAATTGTATTATTAATTTACATTCTATTCCTCGAAACAGTGATGGACAAACACGTGTCAATGTGGGAACAGTTCATGCGGGAACAGGAAGAAACGTTGTTCCAGATACAGCTAAATTAGAAATTGAAGTTCGTGGAGTTACAAGTGAGCTTAATCGATATATGGAAATTTATGCAAGAGATATTATTAATGCTTGTGCTTTGATGCATGATACGGTTGTAGAAATCAAACAAATGGGAAAAGCATTTGCTTTAAATTGTGATGAAGATTTTATGAATCAAATTCGAACACTTTGTCAAAAAGAAATGCCTGATTTAAAATTACCACCAGAAAATTTAAGCCCATTAGGAGGAAGTGATGATTTTTCTTATATGATGGAATATGTTCAAGTTCACGGTGGAAAAGCAACCTATATGAAATTATTGACAGATATTACCGCTTCACCTCATAATACTTCATTTGATTTCAATGAGGAAGTTCTTAATAAAGGACCAAGAATTATGGCGGCTATTGCTTATTCATTGTTAAAATAAACGAGATTATATGTTAGAATTTGAATACGATGTACAATTATTAATTGAAGAATAAAATATAATGAAAATCAAATCAGTGCTTTCTTAAAGAACACTTTAAAGGGGATTGTTTACTTGCAGTAGAGGATTAAAAGGATAAAATCTATTTTATAATGGATTAAAAAATGTTATAATTGCATGGCTGTTTATAAAATACATAGGTATTTATAAAACGAAATTAAAGAAGAAAGAAATTGATAGAAATATCAAAAACACTTTCTTTTTTTATTGAGAGGAGGAACTATGGTTAATATATTTGATACATTACCCGCAAAGTTTTTTAATATTTTTAATACGTCTGATCGAATTGTTATTAGTGAATGTATTGATGTTCTTTATGAGTATATTAAAGATGACGCTTCTTTTGCTTCACTGAAAGAAAATCTTATTTATGAACTTACAAAATATTTTACCAACCATTTAATTGAACTAGAAGATGTTCAAATTCAATCCCCACGTGAAAGAGCCTTTTATGTTTATCGTCGCTTAAAAGAATGTGGCTGGATTAGTGAGGAAGTGGGAGAAAATTATCAAGTTTATACTAGTTTTGAAGACTATGCGATTAGTATTATTGAAACTTTAATGAATCTGGATGAAGATCGTGATATTGAATATTCAAGTATGGTTTATAGTATTTACTCGCAGTTTAAAAACTTTGATGTTGAAAATGGACATAAAATCATTGATGCTCAATATAGCATGACAAAAAGTTTAATGACAAAATTAAAGAATCTTAATACAAATATTAAGCGTTATATCAAGCGCTTGGTAAAAGATAATATGAAGAATGATTTAAATCAAATTTTAGATTCTTTATTAAGTGATTATCAGATGAAGATCGTTGATCGAGCATTTTATAATTTGACGACAAAAGATCACCCTTTAAAATATCGAAATAGTATTATTTCACAAATTCAAAAAATAGTAGATGATCCACAAACAACAGAAATAATCATTGGTAATATAATGCTTTCTAAAGATATTTCTTATCAAGAAGCTAGCAATTTGTTTTATAAACAAACTTCGTATATTGTTGATGCTTTTGAAAGTATTCTTGATTTAATTAATGAAATCAATAGAAAGAATGAAAAGTTTGTTGCTTCAGCAACAAATCGTATTATGTTTTTAATGAATGCTAAAGAAGATATTGGTGGCAAAATAAATGATATTCTTAAAGAAGGACAACATTATATAGAAGCTTTTGAAAATGTGACGACACTTTCTGTTAATAAATATTTAGATCAAAATTCTCTTTACTTGCCAAGAACCATCAAAAAAGTAAAGAATGTCGATTTAATCATTGATGAACCTTTAGATGAAAATGCACGTTTAGAGGCCATTGAAAAATTAAAACGCAATGAAAAATATACGAAGACAGCAATAGAAAAAGTCGTTTTAGAAGAATTAAGTGAAAAAGAATCTCTTTTAGGTTCCACTTATTTTGAAAACCAAAAAGATTTATCGATGTTTATTTTAACATGGCTTTATGGCTTTAGCCAAAATGCCTGTTATCAAATTGAACCTCAAAATCAAATCATTACAAAAGAACATTATCAATTTAGAGAATTTATGATAAGGAGAATTGAAGATGAATAAAAATGAACTAATGAAAAATATGTCCCAAGCATATTTATTGTTGTCTGAAAAAAAGAAAGAAGAATTTTCACGTATTTTAAATCGTTTATTAGCGGTAAATTATTTATGTGGAGGGCGTAAAAGAGATCGAGAAGATTATTATTTTATAAGTGAAAATGAACAATTATTTAAAGATTTTTTGATGATGCTAGATTATGATTTTCATTTATATAAAGCAGATCGTGTCATCTTTATTCATAATATTAATAATTACAATCATTTAAATCTTAATCAAATGCAAACGATTGTTTTATTGTTGCTTAGAAAACTTTATTTTCAAAAATCACAAGAACTTCAAGATACGGAATTTATTCATATTACTTTAGGAGAACTTCATGGAGAAATAGAAGCCACAGGAATTTATAATGAACGTTTAAAGAAAACTGAATTAAAAACGATTTATCAATTTTTATCACGTTACAATATTTGTGAACGGGTTGGCGATTTGAATGAAGATGATTCTCGTCTTATTATTTATCCAACAATCAATTATATTTTGCCTGTTCAAAAGATAGAGGAAATAAATCAACGTATCCAACAATTTAAGAAAGGAGACCAACATGAAAACATTAACGAAAGTTAAACTGATTAATTGGCATACTTTTTCAAATACTGAATTTGAAATTTATAAGAATGCTTTGATTACAGGAGAAAATGGTACAGGAAAATCAACAATTCTTGATGCTATTCAATATGTACTTACAGTTGGGAAGTGTAAATTCAATAAAGCCGCAAGTGATATAGGAAATCGTACGCTTGAATCGTATATTCGTTGTAAAACCGGAATTGAAGGACATGAATATGTAAGAAATGGGGATGTAACAACTTATATAGTTTTAGAATTTTTTGATGAAAAAACAAAAGATTACCAAATTATTGGAACAGTTATTGATTTACCATCTGGTGGACGTCTTAATCGTGAATTTTTTCAAATTCTCGACTCACAAATAAATGATGTTACTTTTATTGAAGAAAGAAAAGTTTTAACAAAGAAGGAATTTAAAAATACACTTAATACCAATAATCAACAAGGATTCTTTAAAGATACCATTAAAGAAGGAGAAAGACTTTTTGGAAATGCTTTAGGGGTAAAACCAAAATATTTTGATTTAGTAACAAGGGCACTTGCTTTTAAAGCAATTGATAATGTTTATCAATTCATTGTTGATTTTTTACTTAAAGAAGATTTTGTAGATATTCAAAATCTAAGAGATAGTATTAAACATTATAAAGTCCTTGAAGAAAAACTAAAAGTGTCTAAAAAAGAGTGTGATACTTTAGAAGAAGTTATTCAATTCTATAATCTGTATTTAGAGAATGCTTTTCAAATTGATATTCTTGATTGTACGAAAGAAAAACTTTATGAAAGAGAATTACGTTCTTTAATTGAAAACAGTCAAAAAAGATATCAAACAATTGAAGACCAATTAAATTTTATTCAACAAAAACTCAATCAACTTCATCAAGATGAAGAAAGTTACCAAGAAAAATATCATCAACTCGATCAATCATTAAGGGAAAATGATACCTATAATTTAAAAAATGATTTAAAGAAAGAATGTGAGCGTCTAAAAAAAGAAAAAGAGGATAAACATAAAGGATACATCGAATTATTAGATGAGCTTCAACAAGAAGCCAAGCTTTTAAAAGAATTACGTATACAAAAAGCTTTTATTAAAGTCCTTGAAAATGAAGAATATCACACAGAAACGCTTTCTGCACATTTACGAAAAGTCGAACAAGAAATTATAGAAAAAACAAATAAGACAGAATATCAACGCTCTTCTTTACAATTAGAAATCACTAAAAATGTTGAACAATATAATCAATATCAAGAGGAATATACATCTTTAAAAGAAAACCAACTTTATTATCGTAAAGAAATTCAAGAGTTAATTTGTTTATTAAATGAACAACTTACAAAACATTTTGGTAAAAGCATTGAAGTAAAACCTTTATGTGAATATATAGAAGTTAAAGATGAAAAATGGCGTAATGCTTTAGAAGGATATTTAAATAGCCAAAGATTTGATTTGATTGTTGAGCCAGAATATTTTGAATACGCTCTTCTTGTTTATGAAGAATATAAAAATAAAAGAGGAATCTATGGCGTAGGGATTGTTGATGTTGCTAAACTTGCTAAATATGGAAATGTTGCTTTAAAGGAAACTTTGGCAGATCAATTAGAATGTAAAAATACATATGCAAGATGGTATGTTAACATGTTACTTTCAAAAGTTCACTGCGTAGATGATGTTACACAATTAAGGAATTATCCAACAGCGATTACACCAACATGCATGCTTTACAAAAACTATACAGCAAGAGCACTTAACCCCCGTATTTATAATAAACCTTATATTGGTTTAGGGGCTATCAAGATTCAATTAAAAACAATTGAACAACAATTAGAAACATTACAACAAGAAATCAAACAACAAAAAGTAGAACTTGAAGCATTAAAAAATACACAATCTTTATTAAAAAAATCAAATGCTGATAAAATACTTTATCGTATTGATCTTCTTGATAAATATCATAGTCTTGAAAAAGAATACCAGGAAGTCAACGAGCGTTATCAAAAATTAGAACTTGATGATTCCATTATTTCTTTACAAGAAGAATGTGAAGCAGTAAAGAAACAACTTGATCAAACAAAAAAAGAAAAAGAAAATGCGTTAATGAAAAAAGGAAGTCTAGAAAATAATCTTGAAACGTTTAAAGAACAGCTTGAACAAACTCAAGAAAGTTATGATGTTTTGCATGAAAAAATCATTCAATTTGAAATGGATCATTTAGAACTTTCACAAAAAGCTGATCAAAAAGTTATTGTCTATTTAAAACGTTTTGTAAAAGATTTTAAAGCGATGAAAAATGAAATTGATTATCAAAAATCAGTTTCTCAAGATAAAGCTCGTCAAGTAGAATCTCAAATTGAAATGAAGATGAAAGACTATAATAATGAATATAATATAGGCTTTGAAAATTCTTTAAAAGATATCGAAAGTTATAAGCAAAGATTTCATCAATTGAAAGATATGGATATTGTTTCTAAAGAAGACAAGCAAAATTAAAATGCGAAGAATCATTTAAAACCTCTTTTATTTCAGGATTAAATGAAAAGATTGAAAATGCGAAAAAAGATATTTATGAATTAAATAAAGGGTTAGCACAAAGAGATTTCAATGGGGAAACTTATGAATTCTGTGTTTCACCAACTTCAAGAGATGATTTTAAAGAATACTATAAAATTATCCAATCAGGTAAAGAATATATGGCAAATAATCTTTTATCGGAAACATTAAATGAAAGTCAAAGAAGAATTATGGATGAGTTGTTTATTAAACTTTCATCAGTAGAAAATGATCAAGAAACAGAAAAGATGTTACTTGAATATACAGATTATCGTAATTATTTAGATTATGATATTAAAATAAAATATAATAGTGGGGATTTTGCTTATTTTTCAAAAGTCAATAAAGAAAAATCAGGTGGAGAAACACAAACACCATTCTATGTAATTATGGCAGCAAGTTTTGAACAAGTTGTACGTAATCGAAATCAAAATGAAGGTTTTGGTTGTATTGTTATTTTTGATGAAGCTTTTAATAACATGGATGAACAAAGAATTCAAGAAATGATCAAGTTCTATAATGAACGTGAAATCCAAACGTTTATTGCAGTACCACCTTCAAGAGCAAGTACAATTATTCCTTATGTTAATACAAGATTGCTTGTTATTAAACAAAATCAACATTCCTTTGTCGAAGGGTTTAGAGATGAAGAATTATAGAGAAGATATTTTAAATAACTTTATTGAACGTTATGAAAAGAGTAGTTATTACAAAGGAAAATCTTTAAAACCACAAAAAAGTTCTATTGTTTTACATGAACGTTATCCTCAATATGGACAGAGTCGATATCCAGAGGTTCTTGAAAAGATTGAAGATGTTGTTCTTCAATTAGAAAAAGAAGATCTTATTCAATTTGCAAAGGGAAGCATAGAAGGAAACAGAAAACTTATTTTTGTTCCAACAGAAGAACGTGTTTCAAAGATTTATCAAGAATTAGATAGAACACCGCTTAAAGAAAAAAGAAATCAGTATTTAAATTGTTTAAAAATGTATGAGTTAGATTCTTTTTTTAAAGATTTTCAAATAGCAATGGAAGAAAAAGTTTTCAACTATGAAAGTGTGTCACCTTATTTAAAAGTCTATGATCAAGAAGATTTAAAGAATGTTATGAAAATACTGCAGGGAATGAAAAATCAAGAAGAAGAAATTTCTTTTAGAAAGTTTTCTGAAAAAGTATTGGGTGATACCAAGAAGTTAGAAAAATATAAAAATAAAATTTATCATATTATTAAAGATTTTTATGATGATTCTATTGAAAATATAGATGATGCTTTTGAACTATTTTATATACGTAAAAATCCAGCCTATGTTTATTTAAAAGGAAGTGCGATTTTACAAATCAATGAACAAATTATTGATTTAAATGAAATGAATCATTATTTTGTTTTACCAAGTAGTTGTATTAAAGGTTTAAAAATAAAACGAATGGATGCAAGACAGGTAATGACGGTTGAAAATTTAACATCATTTCATGATATATCTTTAAAAGACACTTTCTTTGTTTTTACAAATGGTTTTCATAATCATGTTATAGAAGCATTTTTAGAGTGTGTTTATGATTTTTTAGGAGAAAGAGTTTCTTATCTTCATTTTGGCGATATTGATGCAGGGGGTTTCCATATTTATGAATCTTTAATAAAGAAAACGCAAATTCCTTTTCAAACATATAAAATGAACGTTAATATGTTGAAAAAGTATAAAGCTTATACAAAACCTTTAACTGACAATGATCGTAAGAGATTACTTTCATTTAAGGATAGACATCAAGAAGTTATTGATTATATGTTAAAACATAATGTTAAATTAGAACAAGAAATCATAGGAGAAGAAGATGAAAGAAAAAACACTTACACGTATTAGAAAATTTACAGAGGATCGTAATTGGGATCAATTTCATTCGCCTGCAAATCTTGCAAAATCTATTTCTATTGAAGCAAGCGAACTTTTAGAATGTTTTCAATGGGACGAAGAAAACTTTGATTTACAACATGTTAAAGAAGAGTTAGCAGATGTCATTATTTATAGCCAAGATTTGTTAGATAAACTTAATTTAGATGTTGATGAAATTGTTGATATGAAAATGGCAATGAATGAAAAGAAATATCCTGTTGAAAAGTGCAAAAGTAAATAAATATGTAACAAAGAAAAACGGATGTAATTCCGTTTTTTTTCGATATAAGGAATGAATTTGCATAAAAGCTGAATTCAGTATATAATTTTACAGTCACTAAGGAGGAATTTTATAATGGGAGACGCTATCAAACTTATCGGGATAGTTATTGTTATCATTGGTTTTGCCTTAAAATTTGATACATTAGCTACTGTAGTTGTTGCAGGTATCGTTACTGGTTTAGTTGGTGGAATGTCTATTATGGATATTTTATCAACACTTGGAGCTGCCTTCCTTACAAACCGTACTGCAACATTATTTATTTTAACATTACCAGTTATTGGTATATGTGAACGTATGGGACTTCGTGATAAAGCTGTTGATTTTATCAGAGGCATCAAGAGTGCAACAACAGGTCGTTTATTATCAATTTGGCAAGTCATTCGTACAATTGCTTCAGCATTTTCATTACGTATTGGAGGACATCCACAATTTATCCGTCCTTTAATCAACCCAATGGCACAAGCATGTGCGATTGCTAAATATGGAGAAATTGATGAAAAAACTGAAGATGAAATTAAGGGGCTGGCAGCAGGAACAGAAAACTATGGGAATTTCTTTGCTCAAAACTGTTTCATGGGTTCATCAGGAACTTTATTAATTGTTTCGACTTTAAATGAAATCTTCAAATCACACAATATTGCTCAAGAAGTAACTGCTAATCAAATTGCTTTAAATTCAATTCCAATCGCTGTTATTTCAGTTATTGTGGGTATTGGTTATGCTTTATGGTATGATCGTAAATTAAAGAAACGTTTTAGTAAAAAGCAAGGAGGAGAAAAATAGTATGTTAGAAATAGATTGGAATACAAGTACAATTTTAGCAGAAGTTTTCTATTGTATTATTGGACTTATTTTTGCTTTTACGGGTGTCAGTGCTTTAAAAAATAAAGAAGTTGAAAAACGAATAACAACAGCAATCTTTTGGTTTATTTTAGCTATTACCTTCATTGTTGGACCTTATATTCCTACATGGATCACAGGGGCATGTATTATTGTTTTAGCTATCTTAACTGCTACTGGTTTAGTACAACCAGCAGCAATGAATATTCCTACTGCTAAAGAGACAAGAGAAAACGCAGATAAATATGGATATAAATCATTTATTCCACCTGTTGTTTTAGCTTTATCAGCAGTTGTTGTTGCAACATTCTTTACAAATTTAGGAGCAAACAATGCCATTGGTATTAGTGCTATTGTTGGTTTAATTGTTGCTTACTTTATTTTCAAACCTAAATTTTCTTTACCATTTAAGGATGGTATTCGTTTAACAGATAACGTAGGAACAACAGGTATCCTACCACAAGTTTTAGCAGCTTTAGGTTCATTATTTACAGCTGCTGGAGTTGGTGCTGTTATTGCTGCAGGAGTAGGCGCTATTATTCCTGAAGGGAATCATTTTATTGCCGTTGCTGTTTATTGTATTGGTATGGCTTTATTTACAATGATTATGGGTAATGGTTTTGCTGCCTTTGCAGTTATTACCGTGGGTATTGGTTATCCATTCTTAATCGCTCAAGGTGCTAATCCAGTTGTTGTTGGTGCTTTAGGTTTAACTGCAGGATATTGTGGTACATTAATGACACCAATGGCTGCAAACTTCAATATTATGCCAGCGGCTTTATTGGAAACGAAGAGTAAATATGCTATAATAATTTCACAATTACCAGTTGCGTTAATTATGTTAGCAATACACATTGTTTTAATGTATGTATTAGCTTTCTAGGAGGAAATGAAATGAAATTATTATTAACTGCATTTGATCCTTTTGGAGGAGAAAAAATCAATCCAGCTTTAGAAGCTGTCAAACGTGTTCAAGACAAAATTGGTGATCTTGAAATCGTTAAATTAGAAGTACCAACTGTTTTCTATAAATCAATTGATACAGTTACAAATGCTATTGAAAAAGAACATCCTGATGTCGTTTTATGTATTGGACAAGCAGGTGGTAGATTTGACTTAACACCAGAAAGAGTTGCTATCAATATTAATGATGCACGTATTCCTGATAATGAAGGAAATCAACCATTAAATGGACCTATCTTTGAAGATGGAGAAAATGCTTATTTTTCATCTTTACCAATCAAAGCAATGGTTGCTGAAATTAGAAAAGCAGATATTCCTGCAAGTGTTTCCAATTCGGCAGGAACTTATGTATGTAATCATCTAATGTATGGTGTTCTTTATACAATTGCTAAAAAATATCCATCAATGTGTGGAGGATTTATGCATGTACCATTTATTACAAGCCAAGTTGTTAATCGACCAACGAATGCACCAAGTTTATCACTTGATACAATTGTTAAAGGAATTGAAGCTGCTTGTAAAGCAATTGCTGAAAATCCAAAAGATATTGTTGCTGTTGAAGGGCATACACATTAGTTATCAAAAACTAGGGTTAGAAATAATTCTAGTTTTTTATTTTGTCTGAAATATTTTGTTGAAATTTGAAAGATAATCTATTAAATTATTTATAGGGTTGTTCTCATTTGAAAATAACGGAGGGCCTATGTTAGATTCATATCAAAGAAAAATAGATTATATGCGTATTTCCATTACAGATCGTTGTCATTTTCAATGTGCTTATTGTAAAAGTGATCATTCACGAAAATTAAAACATCAAGATATTTTATCTTATGAACAATTACTACTCATTGTTGATCAAGCTATCCAATTAGGAATTAATAAATTTAAAATTACAGGTGGGGAACCAACAATTAGAAAAGATTATCTTTTCTTTATTAAAGAATTAAAGAAAAGAGAGGTCGAAGTAACTTTAACGACGAATGGTTCTTTATTTACTAAAAAAGATTTAGATTGTTTAAAAGAAATAGGAATAGATGGTATTAATTTTTCAATAGATACATTAGATTTAAGAGAATATTTTTTATTGACGAGACAAGATTGTTTAGAAACAGTTTTAGATAATTTGTTTTATGCTTGTCAACTTAAAATTCCTGTAAAAATAAATTGTGTGCTGGATGATACCTTTCATTTAAAGCGTTTGAATGATCTATTGGAATTGATTAAAGATAAAAAAATAGCAGTACGTTTTATTGAACTCATGCCTTTAAATAGAGAACAACGAAATCAAAAAATAAGAGATGTTATAAAGTATTTAAAGGAATATCCAATTCAAGAATGTCTAGATAAATTAGGAAATGGCCCAGCGCATTATTATACAATAGAAGGTTATGCTGGTTATATTGGTTTTATTGAAGCATTACATTATAAGTTTTGTCATCAATGTAATCGTCTTCGTTTAACAAGTACAGGAAAGATCAAGCCCTGTTTGTTTTATGAAGAAATGTATGATTTGAAGCCGTATCTTAATAATGAAAAACAATTGCGTTTACATCTTGAAAAAGCAATTGAATTAAAACCAAAAGAACATCATTTTGAAGAAGACATTTCTTATACAAGAATGAATGAAATAGGAGGATAATATGGATTTTACACACTTTGATGAAAATGGAAATGCTATTATGATAGATGTATCTTCAAAAGACACCACTCAAAGAAGTGCTCTTGCTTCTGGTGAAATTTATGTTGGTAAAGAAATACTTGAGAAAATTGAAAATCATCAAATGAAAAAAGGTGATGTTCTTTCAGTGGCAAGAATTGCTGGAATTATGGCAGTAAAGAAAACCAGTGATATTATTCCTTTATGTCATCCTTTACTTTTAAGCAAGATTACAGTGGAATTTAATATCAATCATGAAAAAGAAGTGATTGAAACTTATTGTGAAGTTACATGTCTAGGAAAAACTGGGGTTGAAATGGAAGCACTTCATGGCGTGAGTGCAACTTTGCTTACGATTTATGATATGTCAAAGGCTGTTAGTAAAGAAATGGAAATTAAAAATATTCATTTAGTTAGTAAAAGTGGTGGAAAGAGTGGTGATTTTAAGTGGCAGGAAAAGTAAAAGCAATTTGTTTAAGTAAAAAAAAAGGTACAGCAAAAATACCTGTTGAAAAAATCGAAGTTATTGAAAATTATGGCTTTAAAAATGATGCACATGCGGGTTCTTGGCATCGTCAGGTTTCCTTGTTATCTTATGAAACAAGAGAAGCGTTTAAACAAATGGGTTCTACTGTTGAAGATGGTTCCTTTGGTGAAAATTTACTTATTTCAGGAATTGATTTTAATGAAATTGAAATAGGAACCCGTCTTAAAATTGGTGATGTTATCCTTGAAATTACTCAATTAGGAAAAAGCTGCCATAATCACTGTGTCATTTACCATCAAGTAGGAAAATGTATTATGCCCACAAATGGCTTATTTTCACGTGTTTTAAAAGGAGGAACCATTCAGTTGAATGACTCAGCTGAAGTTTTAAAAGAAAGAGATAAACGTTTACGTGTGGCGATTTTAACACTTTCTGATAAAGGTAGTCAGGGTTTAAGAGAAGATTTAAGTGGGTCTTACATCCAAGATTATTTTAAAGAAAGAGGCTATTATGTCACTTCTTATGAAATCTTACCTGACGAACAAGTTTTAATTGAACAAGCATTGATTAATTTATCAGATCGTTGTCATAATGATTTGATTATTACTACTGGTGGAACAGGGTTAAGTATGCGAGATGTCACACCAGAAGCCACACTAAAAGTAGCGACACGAAATGTACCAGGTATCAGTGAAGCAATTCGCTATGAATCAATGAAATATACCAATCGTGCCATGCTTTCAAGAGGCGTATCTGTTTTAAGAAACCAAACGTTGATTATTAATTTGCCAGGAAGTTTAAAAGCTGTTAAAGAAAGTTTAGATATTATTATTGATCCTTTAAAACATGGTTTAGAAATTTTAAAAGGAGAGGCACATAATTGTGCTCGAAAAGATGGTTGATTTATCACCTCTTTATATTTCTTTAAAAACAGCAATTATTACAATTATCATTACTTTCTTTTTAGGTTTATTTCTTGCAAAATGGACGTTGAATAGAAAACATGATTTAACGAAAATTATTTTAGACGGTATTTTTACCATGCCTCTTGTTTTACCACCAACAGTTATGGGATTTTTCTTACTAATGATCTTTGGGGTTAATCAACCTATTGGAAAACTTTTTCTTCATGTTTTTCATTATAAAATTGCTTTTAGTTTTTCAGCAACAGTTATTGCTGCTGTCGTGATTTCTTTTCCTTTAATGTATCGTAGTGCCAAAGCGGCCATGGAACAAATAGATCATGATTTAATTGACGCAGGAAGAACACTGGGAATGTCAGAAAAACGCATTTTCTTTACAGTCATTTTACCTGAAGCTATGCCAGGAATTATTAGTGGGGGTGTTCTATCTTTTGCAAGAGGTTTAGGGGAATTTGGAGCAACGGCTATGCTTGCAGGAAATATAATTGGAAAAACAAGAACTTTACCTTTAGCAGTCTATAGTGAAGTCATGTCAGGAAATTACGATAATGCAGGTGTTTATGTTTTTATTATCGTTGTTATTTGTTTGATAGCTGTTGTTGGTGTTAATGTTTATCAATACTCTATTAAGAAAAAAAGGAGTTTTTAGATGAAATTAGAAGTTGTAATCTTTAAAAAATTGTCAGAATACGATTTAGATGTCTGTTTTGAAAGTCATGAAGACCGCCTTGGTTTAATGGGACCAAGTGGAAGTGGAAAAAGTATGGTTTTAAAATGTATTGCTGGAATTATGACACCGGATGCAGGACGTATTGTTTTAGATGATGAAGTTTTATTTGACAGTGATTTAAAAATTAATATTTCCCCACAAAAAAGAAAAATAGGATACATGTTTCAAAATTACGCATTATTTGATCATATGAATGTTTATCAAAACATTGCTGCTCCTTTAAAAGCGCATCATGAAGATAAACAAGTGATTAAAGAAAAAGTTCAACAAATCATGAAAGACTTTCAAATAGGTGATTTACAAAAAAGATATCCTCGTCAGCTTTCAGGAGGACAAAAACAACGCGTTGCTTTAGCGCGGTTACTTGTTTATGATACAAATCTTGTTTTATTAGATGAACCCTTTAGTGCCTTAGATGAATCATTAAAGGAAATACTTTTAAATGAAACAAAGAAAAAATTAATTGAATATCAAAAGAAATGTCTGTTTGTAACACATAGTCTAAAGGAAATGGAAATGATGTGTGATAATAAATTAAAAATAAAAAGAGGGAGATTGGAATAATGAAAAAGTTATTAAGTTTAATGTGTAGCTTATTAATGATTGTTACTTTATGTGGTTGTTCGTCAACTCAAGATCAACAAGAAGAAGCAACATTGACCCTTGCTGCTGCTGCAAGTTTGGAAAATACGTTTGAAGACAAACTTATTCCTGAATTTGAAAAAGAAAATCCAAATATCAAAGTTCAAGGTGTTTATGATTCAAGTGGTAAATTACAAATTCAAATTGAACAAGGATTAAAGGCAGATGTTTTCTTTTCTGCAGCAACAAAACAAATGGATGCTCTTGTTGATGAAAAATACATCAATAAAAAGGATGTTGTTGATTTATTAGAAAATAAACTTGTTTTAATTACTGGTAAACAAACAACAACAGAAGTAAAAGATTTTGTTAATATCGCAAAAGCAGAAACAATTGCGATTGGAAATCCTGAAGTTGTACCTGCTGGTCAATATGCAAAAATGGCATTAACTCATTTAGGGCTCTATGATGCTTTAAGTTCAAAATATAGTTTAGGGGGAAATGTCACTGAAGTATTAAACTGGGTTGCTTCGTCTTCAAGTGAAGTAGGTATTGCTTATTCAACAGATGCTAAAAGCAGTAAAGATGTAAAAGTCCTTGCAACATGTGAAAATAGTTTATTAGATGAACCTATTATTTACCCAGTTGCAAAACTTGCAAAAACAAAACATAGTGATGAAACTGAAAAATTCATAAAATTCATTCAAAAGAAATCTTCTTTAAAACAATTTGAAAATTACGGATTTACTGTTAATAAATAACATGAAAGAAATTAAAACAGAAGATGCCATAGGTAGTGTTCTCTGCCATGATATCACAGAAATTGTAAAAGACCAAAGAAAAGGGCCACGTTTTAAAAAGGGCCATATTATTAAAGAAGAAGATATTGAAGTATTATTGAATTTAGGGAAAGAACATCTTTATGTTTTTGAAAAAGATGAAACAATGATACATGAAAATGATGCAGCAAAAATATTATGTAATCTTTGTTTCAATGAATATATGAAAAAAAGCGCTATTAGTGAAGGAAAGATTGAACTTACAAGTACAATTGATGGATTGTTTAAAGTAAATCGAGAAGAACTTTTTAAGGTCAATTCTTTTGGAAAAATGATGATTGCGACAAGACAAGGAAATGTACCTGTAAAAAAAGGAGATAAACTTGCAGGTATGCGTATTATTCCACTCGTTATTGAAAAAGAAAAGATGCAACAAATCCAAGAAAAAGTTCAAAAACCTATTTTAAAAATCATGCCTTATCAAATAAAAACAGCAGGAATTATTACTACAGGTTCAGAGGTTTATAAAGGGAGAATTAAAGATACATTTACGCCAGTCATCGTAGAAAAATTAAAAGAATACGGGGTAGAAGTTACTTACCATAGTTTATCATTAGATGACCATGAAATGACAACCAGTAAAATCAATGAAGCTTTAAAACAAGGAGTGGATCTTGTTTTATGCACAGGAGGAATGTCTGTTGATCCTGATGATAAAACACCACTGGCGATAAAAAACACAGGTGCAAAAATAATAAGCTATGGTGCACCTGTTCTTCCTGGAGCAATGTTTTTATTAAGTTATAAAGGTGATGTTCCAATTGTTGGATTACCAGGATGTGTCATGTATTCACGTCGAACAATCTTTGATGTTGTTTTACCAAGACTTCTTGCTAAAGATTTAATTACCAGTGACGAACTTGCTTTGCTTGGTGAAGGAGGACTTTGTTTAAATTGTCCTGTTTGTACTTTTCCAAATTGTGGACTTTCGAAAGGATAAAAATGACTTATAAAAATCCACAGAAATTTGATTTAAAGATTCGTCTTTATAACCAAGAAAAAAGCTTTGGTAAAGGTGTTTATGAACTGATGAAAAAAACGCAAAGTTTTGGTTCTTTATCAGGAGCTTACAAAGCTATGAAAATGTCAAATTCAAAGGCATGGAAAATTTTAAAAAGAGCGGAAGAGGATTTAGACATGCCTCTTGTTGAACGTATTAGTGGTGGTAAAGATGGTGGTGGTAGTAAACTTACTCAAGAAGGCGAAGAATTGTTAGAAAAGTATGAAAAATTTATTCAAGAAATGAATGAATATGCGAAGATTCGGTTTAAGGAGATTTTTGAAGATGAATAAACAGGAATATTTAATTATTACTTTTCATTCATTAGATGATGCAATGGATTTAGACGCTAAACAAACAGCTTCTATGAAAGGACGTTTAATTCCTAAACCATCTGTTATTGATGCAGGATGTGGCATGTGTTTTTCTTGTCAAAATAAAGAAATGGAAAAGTGGAAGATTTTTCTTGAAGAAAATCAAATTCATTATGAAAAAATAGTAAAGGTTGTGTTTTGAATGAAAGAAAAGCTTTATTGTAAAAGTGGTGGCTGTAGTGCTAAATTAGGCGCTAAAAAATTAACTCATATTTTAGAAAAAATCGCTAAATATCCCAATTCTAATTTACTTGTTGGCTTTGATAGTCATGACGATGCCTCTGTTTATCAAATAAATGAACATCAAGCCATTGTTTCAACACTTGATTTCTTTCCACCAATGGTAGAAGATCCTTATTTATTTGGACAAATTGCAGCAACGAATGCTTTAAGTGATGTTTATGCTATGGGTGGAACTCCTTTGACAGCTTTAAATATCGTTTGTTTTAACGATCAAGATGATTTAAATATTTTAGGAAAAATCATTGAAGGTGGAAATGATAAACTCAAAGAAGCTAAAGTTGTTTTATCAGGTGGTCATTCCATCAAAGATGAATCAACAAAATATGGCTTAAGTGTTACTGGAATAGTAGATCCAAGTAAAATGATTCAAAATAATGGAGTACAAGTGGGAGATACATTAATTCTTACTAAAAAATTAGGAGTAGGATTGACATTAAATGCTTATCGTTTAAATGATGCACGTCAAGAAATACTTGACGAGGTTTTTAAGAGCATGACAACACTTAATAAATATGCATTCGATGTTTTAAATAAATATACACTTCATGCTTTAACGGATGTCACTGGTTTTGGTTTACTTGTTCATTTAGATGAAATGCTAGATGAAAAGGCAAGTGCATTTTTAGATAAGAAAAGTATTCCCTATTTTAAGGATTGCCCTTATTATGTTAATGAATTTTATTTAAGTGGAGGCGGACAGCATAATCGCAATGCAATGAAAAATAAAGTTTGTTTTGATGAGGAAAACTTTGTTTTAGAAGAAATTCTTTATGATCCACAAACAAGTGGAGGACTTCTTGCCAGTGTTGCAAGTGACGATTTAGAAAATATTTTAAATGATTTTAACCAAGCAGGGCTTGCTTGTTATGTGATTGGTAGAATCGTTGAAAAAGATCAATTTGATATTTATGTACGTTAGGAGATTATTATGGAAATTTTAGATGCTCGAGGACTTGAATGTCCATTACCAGTTGTAAAAACAAAGGAATTATTAAAAGAAATTGATAAAGTAAAAGTACTTGTTGATAATGAGATTGCGATTGAAAATTTAACAAAATTTGCAGGAGTAAGACATTATCAAATTGTTACAGGTGATGACGGAGATGATTTTTATGCAATTATTGCTAAAGAAGGTATTGATGAAGAATTAGATTTTAATGAAAAAAGTGGAGATGTTGTTGTTATTTCAAGTAAAACAATGGGAAGCAATGAAGAACTTGGTGTTGTTTTAATGAAATCATTTATCTTTGCACTTACAAAACAAGATCAATTACCTAAAGAAATGATTTTTTATAATGAAGGTATTTTCCTTACTACAAATGAGGGAGATATTTTAAATGATTTAAAATATCTTGAAAGTCAAGGTGTTGATATTGTAAGTTGTGGAACATGTCTCGATTTCTTTAACCGTAAAGAGTTATTACAAGTAGGAACTGTCACAAATATGTATGATATTGTTGAAAGAATGGAGAAGGCTGATAAAATTATCAAGCCATAAGGATTATGAACAAATGTGTTATTGTGCGTGGTGGAGGAGACATAGCGACAGGAACAATATATAAACTTGTGAAAAGTGGATTTCAAGTATTGGTGTTAGAAGTTGAAAAGCCAAGCGCAATACGAAGGAATGTTGCCTTTTGTCAGGCTGTGTATGAACAAAAGTTTACGGTTGAAGATATGACGTGTGTTTTGGTTTCATCGATAGAAGAAGCTAAAAAAGTGATGTCTAAAAATCAAGTCGCCATGATGATTGATCCTAGTGGCGAAATGATTTCTAAAATAGAACATATTGCCTTGGTGGATGCGATTCTTGCCAAGAAGAATTTAGGTACGACAATAGATATGGCACCCATCACAATTGGCTTAGGACCTGGCTTTTGTGCAGGAAAAGATGTACATGTGGTTGTAGAAACGATGCGTGGGCATAATCTAGGACGATTGATCTACCAGGGATATGCTTTGCCAAATACGGGCGTTCCTGGAAATATTAAGGGATATTCAGAAGAAAGAGTGATTCATTCTCCTTGTGCAGGTGTTTGTCACAATGTCAAAAAGATTACAGATATTGTTGAAAAAGGAGAAATTATTGCGTATATCGGAGAGATACCCGTGTATGCGAGCATGTCAGGTTTACTTAGAGGATTAATTCAGGATGGGTACAATGTAACATCTGGATTTAAAATGGCAGATATTGAGCCTAGAGTGGATGAATATCAGAATTGTTTTACAATTTCTGACAAGGCACGTTGTATTGGTGGAGGCGTTTTGGAGGCGATACTGCATGGTTTATCTTGATCAAGCTGCGACTAGTTTTCCTAAATTAGAGGAAGTCAAACAAGCTGTAATGAGTGCATTCGATGTGGCAGGCAATGCGAATCGTAGTTCAAATATGGATTCTTCACGTTTGATTTTTGAAGCAAGAAGAAATATTGCACAGTTTTTTGGATTGTCTGATTTTCATCGTGTTATTTTAAATGGTGGAAATACCGAGAGTTTAAATACTTGCATTAAAGGAATCTTAAAAGAAAAAGATCATGTGATTACTACCTATGCAGAGCACAATAGTGTGCTTCGTCCTTTATATGAGTTAGAAGAAAAAGGAATAATCACATTAACGATATGTGCTCCTTATTTAGAGGATATTAAAAATCATATTCAAAACAATACGAGAATGGTTATCATGACACACAGTTCCAATGTGACAGGTGAAATCTTTGATGTGGATTTAATTGGACAGTATTGTAAAGAATGTGGTGTCCTATTTATGGTGGATGCAGCGCAAAGTGCAGGCCATATTCCTGTGTCTATGGAAAATATAGATGTTTTATGTTTTAGTGGCCATAAAGGTCTATTAGGGATTGGTGGTATTGGTGGCTTTTGTGTAAAAGACATGGAAGTAAAAACATTGATTTCTGGTGGAACAGGTATAGATTCTTTTAATCCACAAATGCCCAAGGCATATCCAGAACATTTAGAGGCGGGTACGCAAAATATTGTAGGGATTGCGGCTTTAAATGCAGGGATTCAATATGTTCAATCTCATCAAAAAGAGATTGTGGAAAAGGAATGTTTTTTACTTCAAAAATTATATGAAGGTTTATCTGGTTATGTAGAGTTTTATTCATCTTTAGAAAATTCGACACCTATTGTGGCAATAAATATTCCAGGTAAAGATAGTGCTTATGTGAGCGATTTATTAAATTATAAGTATGGTATTGTGACGCGTTGTGGTGCGCATTGTGCGCCCTTGATGCATAAACATTTAAAAACAGAAGAAAGGGGAATTGTACGTTTGTCTATATCGTTTCAAAATACAATAGAAGATATTGATTTTGTGGTACGTGCAATTCAAAAGATTTCAAATGATTATTAGTGTAATTGGTTCGGGTGGAAAAACAACGTATATCCACGAGTTAAAAGATAAATATGTTTCTTTAAATAAGACCGTTTTAATGTGTACAACGACGCATATGTTGATTGAAGAAGATACATTAGTCGATCCTGGTTATGATGAAATCATGCAAAGAATTGAAACATATGGATATTGTCATGCGGGAAATCGTTGTGGTGACTTGAAAATTGAGGCGTTGGATGAAGAATTGTTAAATCAATTAAAACAAGTGGTGGATGTGATACTGATAGAGGCGGATGGTTCTAAACATTTACCTTTGAAGTTTCCTAGCGCTAATGAACCAGTCATTGATTCAGATACGGATGAGGTTGTGTTGATTTCAAATCTAAATGGATTAAATAAGCCGGTAAAAGAAGTGGTACCGCGGATGCTTATGCCTCCGTCTTCTTGAACTTTTAAAAGTTTCAGGAGGACGGAGGCTTTTTTGTTTCCCCGCTCCCGAAACTCCGGCAAACTGCCGGGA
>ENA-ORNP01001557-ORNP01001557.1-human-gut-metagenome-genome-assembly--contig:-NODE-1557-length-22865-cov-8.819421_pt1 | contig 22865 bp, 19 predicted proteins | sample MGYA00242119_ERZ509030 | MGnify/ENA primary metagenome ERZ509030 (study PRJEB26280, sample SAMEA2338708) | human gut metagenome | biome: human gut; feature: human-associated habitat; material: faeces... | reverse complement strand
TAGTGACAAACGCCTTTGGGTCCTCCCGGTTGATAAAGTTCATCAGCTTCTGATATTCGCTCTTGTCCACGATGGTAATGATCTCGTTGTGCTTTTCCAGATTGTATGCACCGATGGCCTCGTACATGGTCGCACCGCTGTGCAGGTCATGGAGGATGAACTGACGCAGCGCCTCCTCTTTTTCGGTGATGATGCAGACGCGGCGTTTGATGCTGTTATCAAAGATGAAATGGTCCAGCACGATGCCGTTGAAGTAAGTACCGAGGATACTCAGCACCACGGTCTTTTTATCGTAGACCAGGGCCGCGGAAAGCGCCACACACATTCCCGACAGAGACATGGCTTTTCCCAATTCCATGTGCAGGTACTTGTTCATGATCTTTGCCACGATATCCAGCCCGCCGGAGGATGCATTGCGGTTGAACAAAATACTCAGCCCGATGCTGACCACCAGAATATAGCACAGCACGTCCAGCTCCTGACTGCCGGTCATCGAGCCGAACTCCGGGAACAGCTTTTCAAACAGCCCCAGAAACACCGGCAGCAGCACACTGGTGTATACGGTCTTTGCGCCAAATTCTCTGCCGCAGGTAAAGAACCCGATGATGAGAAGCACGACGTTCAGGATCATCGTAATGACCGACAAGGGCAGCGGCACAAAATTGGACAGCACGATGCCAAGGCCGGAAATGCTGCTGACGGATGTATGGCTCGGCACCAGAAAAAAGTAGACGCCCGCCGCAATGATCGCGACCGCCCCGGTCAGGACGGCCATCTCTTTCAGAAGTGCGCCGGTCTTTACCTTCACATCATTCATCTTTGCTCCTCCAGATTCAAATTCTCTTCAACACAGTATACCATGGCTTTCCCTTTTCGGAAAGGACCTGCACAAAAAAGACCCCTGCGGTGCATCCAGAACCGCAGGGGTATCGTTGCATTCTTATCGGTTTGCTGCAAAATTCAGCGCCAGCAATGCAAACATCCAGAACCGTGTCCGCGCCGCCTTCGACAACACCGATGGCTTTCATGGAGGAGTGGATGAGAATCGTCTCTTGAATGTCATACCACTGGTTCCTGTTTGCCGTTTTTACCTGCTTCAGTTAAACATTTGACAAAGAACCGAGAAATCCAAGAATCATTCGAATCAACGAACAATTCTGAGCTTTCTCATGCCACCGGCGGGGCTTGAACCCGCACTCTGTCGCCAGAAAGGGATTTTAAGTCCCTCGTGTCTGCCAGCCTTCGGCAAAGTCAATTTTCATTCGTTGTATCGTTTGATTTTTCGTTGCGAGAGAGATTTTTCCTTCGCAAGCGAGAGAGATTCGCATTTTTTGATAAAATAATATTACCACCTTTTTCGCCCCATGTCAACCATGTAAAATTGTTTCATCCTGTCGTGCTTGATCTTCGGAGCGTCCGGGACCCGGGGCTTCCGCCGGGGCGTTTGCCCTGCCCAGATGCGCTCCTCAGGGTGGGTGATGATAGGGTTTGATGGGTGTATTGATGGACTGGCTTTGGCGATGAGTTTATTTCTGATTTTTGAAAGAATACTTTTGAAGCGATTGACGTTGTTTTGATGTGTAGATGGACTTAATTGCTTCTTGCCTGTGATGTTCCTTGCTTTGCCTCCGCTCTCCCCTGCTACCTCTTTTGTTGAAATTTCACCGGAAGCAATTTTGAGGGATGAAGTGAGAAACGTGTACATTTGTTCGATATGAAACAGTCATTCTATTATAAAACCGCGTGGATGGGATTTTTTAACCACACCCACACGGTTTTAGATTTTAACTGGGTAATACTTGATTTCTACATTTTCTTCTTTACAAGTATCTGATATTGCAGAACACAATAATTTAGGAAGCCAAATTTTTCTGATTCTCTTGCGCGGAGCAAAAACCGAAGACAATTACGACCACTGTTTAAAGCGATACCATTTTCATGGAATTCGTGACCATGATTATTCTCCAGTTCTAAAAATCCACCAATTTCTCTCATGCTGCACTCTCCATTTGAGGTGCAGTAAAGAGACAGATTACATTATATCTGCCCCCCATTAATTTTATGAAGCTGCATTTCCTTCTTGAAATCCTGCAGCATTTCTAAATAGTTATATTGAGGATGATACCCAAGTTCTTGTACGGCCGGTGTTATATCCATAATATATTGCGGTGCATCAGGCTTATCCGGTCGCATTATAATGTCAGACTTCCTACCGTTTTCTCCAAATACATCAATCATTCCCTTAATTTGGTCTAAAAGCGAAGTGCCAACGCCTGTACCAACATTGTAATATCCACAATTACGATTTACAAACAATGCCTTATATAGCATTTGGCAGAAATCTTTGACATAGACCATATCTTTCACGCGGCTTGAATCACCCCACACTTCAATAGGTTCTCCTGCTGTTGCTCTATCAATTAGAAGTCTATATCCAATTTTTCTCTCTACTCCATCCACATAAAATGTGTCTACCGGCGAGTAGAGATAGATTGTCGGCAGCCTAAAGATAAATCTCTTCAGGCCATACATTTGATGGTAGTTTTCAATCATGTCTACTGCGAAATTCTTAGACATCACATAAATCGTGTGATCCGTTGTGAAGCTGAATTTGCGCGGCAAATCTACCGTCAAAAGTGGATTCTCATTTCCGTAATCTTTTATATCACCAAAGCTTTGTGCAAACAAAATACGATCCGCATTGTTTTTTCTACAATATTCCAATATGTTCAGATTGCCAGTAATGTTTACATCGATATACTTATAAGGATTGTATCCTTTCATTCTCGCAGGCATCGCGCCCGCAAGATCAACCACGGCATAAACATCGTTTGGCAGTTTTGAGAATTCATCTTTATTTGTGATATCCACCCGATAGTACGGAACATTTAATTGGCCAAAATAATCTGTTTCACGCGTACCTGTGGCAACAATTTGATATTCTTTTCCCTTATAGTGCTCTAAGAAATACTTTATAAAATATTGTCCGGTATCACCACTAGCACCAAATACAACGATTTTTTTCATTGTGCCTTCCTTTCTGGTAATTACTTTAATACGACTTTTACATATTTGTTCTGGTTACCGAGAACTTCTTCAATCCTCTCTTGGCTATCAAATCTGAGAACCAGTGTACCAATTGCTTCATTGGCAGCTTCAAATCCTCCAACAGTGGTTCCTTCTTCAATCCAAAGATCTCGCTCCACCACATTTTCTGCGATTTCATCCGAAATCCAAAGTTCCTTAAAGACACCTGGCTCATCGCTATGAAGAATAATTTCGGCCCAGCAACCGTTATAGGGCTTCTGCTGGATTTCATCGATTGGTAAACCAACCGAATACTTCACCATGTTCGTAATCATGTCCACACCGGTTGCGTAGCGCAAGCATTCTGCCAGACGATTTCCACCACCACGAGGGGATAGTTCCATAATATACGCTTTACCGTCTGTTCCTTCGCGCGTTTCAATATTGTAGACCGCAGTTTTCATCTTCAGCAATTTGAGAAGGCGCTGAATTTCATTTTTCAATTCTTCCTGATGCTCCGCAGTCATCGAAGACGGCCAACTATAGGCAGCCGGTGTATACGGATTTTTTGCATTGCGGTCGAAGCGCTGGCAGTCAAAAGAGACAAATTTCAGTTCACCATCAATGGAGAAGCTATCCGTATCGGACGAATATCCATGCTGCGTGATAAAGTCCTCAATAATAAACTCATCCGAATGAGAGTAGGAAAGTGCATACTGAATGCTCTTTTTTAAATCTTTCGGGTTATTCACACGGGTAACACCTTTGCTACCTGCAGAGTCTGTCGGTTTTACAATAACCGGCCAGTGAAACATCTCAACATCCTTGAGGGCATCATCCACATTTTTGTAGCCTTTAGCGGTCGGAACCGTAAATCCGTTTTTCGTCAGAAACTCACGAAACCTTCCTTTATTCTGCAGAATACAGACCGATTCATAAGGACCGACATTGGGCAGGTCCATCTGCTCAGCAACATAAGCAGCCGTCACAACACCCGGATCACAAGCAAAAGACATAATTCCATCAATATTATGTGCTCTAGCTGCCGCAAGAGTTTTTTCTTTATCGATAATACTCACATTGACATATTCGTCCGAGAATTTATGTGCGGTATTGTCCGGAAGATAGTCGGCTGTAATCGTATAAATTCCAAGCTGTTTTGCAGCCTTTATTACGGGGAGTGCGTAGCGTGAGCCTCCCAAAATCATTAGTTTTTTCATTTTTCTGTACTCCTCAATATTTGCAGCTCAAGATAATATCGCAAATTCTGTCGACATCTTCCAATGCCAAATCTGCATACAACGGCAGAGTCAGAACACGTTTGCTAATATGTAATGCGACAGGTGTCTTTGTTACATCATATTTTCCATGGAAACACTCAAATGTATTCGTCAATGGATAGAAGTACTTTCTTGCTCCAATTCCATTTTCAGCCAACTTGTCAAAGACTTCTGCACGGCTTGCACCAAACAGTCTTTCTTCAAAGACTACCGGGAAATATGCATAATTGCTCTTTACATTATCTTGAACACAATTAAGCTGAATGCCATCCACACCGCTCAAACGTTCACGATACCGCTCCACTACAGCTTTACGTTTTGCAATTTCATCATCCACATGGCGGAGATTGCAAAGGCCCATCGCTGCACAGAACTCATTCATTTTCGCATTAGCACCAACAGCTGGCACTTCTTCAGGGCCATGAATACCAAAGTTTTTCAGTTCATACAGTTTCTGACCAAGCTGTTTGTCTTTAAAGCAAACAGCCCCTCCCTCAATACTATTAAAAACCTTTGTTGCATGGAAACTGAAGCAAGATGCATCACCAAAAGAGCCAATCCCTTTTCCTTTATATGTCTCTCCAAATGTATGAGCAGCATCATAGATGACCTTTAATTCATACTTATGGGCAATACGCTCAATCTCTTCCGTGCTACAAACATTGCCGTACACATGAACAGGCATAATCGCGCAGGTGCGGTCTGTAATCAGCTTTTCAATTTTGCTTGCATCCATGCAATAGGTTTCAGGATCAATGTCGCAAAAGACAGGAGTCAAGCCATTTCGAACGATAGCATGGGTTGTAGATGCAAATGTGAACGGTGTAGTGATTACTTCCCCCTGCAAATTCATTGCTTGAAGAGTAAGCTCCAATGCCATATGACCATTCGTCAATAAATCAATATTTTCCACACCAAGGTATTCGCACAGATTGCCCTGGAGTTCTTTGTGCTTCGGTCCCATATTCGTCAGCCAATGGCTATCCCACATGGGCGTGATTTCGTTCATGTACTCCTCAAGTTCTGGCATTGACGAACGTGTCACCAAGATTCTGTTTTCCATATAAATAGTCCTCCTCATTTTTTCAAAAACGATTTAATCATTCCCAGCAGGTATTCAAACTCCTCTAGTTTCAATATAGCAGATACTCCAATATAAATTGCTGCACCTGCGATAATCTGAATCAGTAATGTAATAGTGATAGGCAGCGGAAGGAAACCTATAAAGTAGACACATATGCCCATTATGACTGCCAGCAAAATACCAGGAGCAAAATCTCTCACTTGCTCTAAATAGCCATATCCAAGCAATTTCCTATTCGGCCAAGAATTAATAATTTGACTCAAAACGCTACTTAGCAAAAGGCTATAAGCCATAGCCATGACCCCAAACCACATAGTTGACAATAATATCGTCATTCCCATTATTTTCTTTATAATTTCGAGACTCAGGAACAGATCACTACGTCCCATTGCATTGATGGCATTTAAGTTTGCAGTATGGACAGGCCAAAACATATAGGTAATACAAAAAATCCGAAGGTAAGGAACACAAGGGAGCCACTTATCCGTAAGAACTATCCTTACAATTGGCTCTGCACAAAATGCCAAACCCATCATCAAAGGAGCCATAACATATGTGCTTGTCTTAATGGCTCGACGTGTCATTTGCTTAATTCGTTCTCTATCGTCCTGTGCATTTGACATTGTTGGCAACAATACACTATCAATTGATGTATTAATATTAGTTACAATAACCTTTGGGAACTTATCGCCTTGATTATAATAAGCCAAATCTGCCGAGGAATACATTTTACCAATTATAAGATTTCGAAGATTATTGTATGCAGTGTCTAGCAAAGCAGAAACCAAAAGCTTCCAGCCAAAAGCCAAAAGCAACCTTAAACGTTTCCATGAAAACATTTTCTTTGGTCTCCACTTAACAGTAATCCAAAGAATCAACGTATCAATCGTAGTATTAGAAAGCTGTTGAGCTACCAACGCCCACACGCCGAATCCTGCATATGCCATTCCAATTCCTAGAAAAGCAGAAAAAATCGTTCCTCCAATTGTTGAGAAAAAGAATCTCTTGAATAGCATATTTCGAGAAACATATGCCTGCTGGATTCCCTTAACGCCCGATATCGCAATCGTTAGGCTGAGAACACGAATTACAGGCGTCAAAGTTGCGTCATCATAAAAGACTGCAATGTAGGGTGCCGCAATGAACATTCCTGCATATAAAATAAGACAGACAGCAAAGTTAAAATAGAACACAGATGAAAAATCCAAATCATCCGCATCTTTCTTTTGTATCAAAGCTGTACCTAAGCCACTATCAACAAAGACCTGTAGGATTGCAGTAAAAACTGTTACTAGCGCAATCGTTCCATAATCTTCAGGCGTAAGAATACGTGCAAGAACAATAGAGACTATAAATGATACAAGCTGAGCTCCACAGCGTTCTGCAAAACGCCATATAAAATTAGAAAAAACATTCATTTTTTCCATATTTTCACCCACAATGGGTACAAAGCGTACCCTTTATACCTAATTATTTCTTTAATTTTTTCAGCACCATTTAATCCTGAAATATATCTTCTATATGATTTCATCTTTGTTATTTTCTTCACTGCCTTAATAATTTCTTTCTTATCGTCCGAATACTTTAGCACATCTCTTTCATATAATGTATCCGCCTCTAATTTTGTCAATCGAATTCGTTTATCTATTATTTTATTGAATTTCTTTTTTGTATACTTATTCAGCTTTTCAAGATATTCATTTCTTGAAAGTACATGCGTTCTTCTTTCCTGCAACTTACTGTAGTCAACTGCATGTAATGCACCTGTTGATACACCATAATTATATTGAGACATTATATATGGTAAAGATACTACATTTCCCTCCGTGTAAGCTAATGTCAATCTCACATAATCGCCAAACCAGTATTTTCTAAATTCAAGCGGTCTATATGCGTCCTCTTTTCTCACAAAATAAGCAGATGTATGTACCTTCCAATCCATGAACACTTCTTTTTGAGTGAGTACATGTTCTTTATTCCATGAATTAAAGTTCACATCTTTTTGAGTTTCATTCAAATTGTGAATAACAGTATTATGTACACACATAGAGCATTCTGGATGGTGCTCCATGTATTCGTATTGCCTTTGCAGCTTATGTAAATCCGTCCATTTATCATCACATTCACAAAATGCCACATACTTTCCATTTGCATGTTCAAGCATTTTTTCCTCTATGATGGCAACACCTTTTGAATATTGGTTATCTTTTTGATATAACGCTTTTATTTTTTCAGGATATCTTTCTTCATACGCTCTAATGATATTTGCTGTATTATCAGTCGAAGCATCATCATTAATGACAACTTCAAATTTAAATGTTGTCATTTGATTTACTATACTATCTAAGCATTCACCAATGTACTTTTCATGATTATAGGCAAGGCAAATCACAGAAACCTTAACATCATTCATCGCTATTCTATTCCTCAATTCTATCAGTTCTTATTATACTTTTTGATTTTACAAATCCACTTGCGAGCGCAAAATACACAAAATATCCTGCGTCAGTACGTAATGCCTCTCCATAAAACACAAGAAATACTGCCAGAATACATATTATTTGAGTATTTAATTCAAATTGTTTACACCTTTTTCTTTTAAAAAATAAATATACGAATGTAAACAAATATGTTATAAGGCCAAACATTCCACCTTGAACAAACATATAGGTTGCAGAAAACCAATTATAATGAGTTCTTTCATAGATATCAAAAAAGCCCGTTCTGCTACCAAGAATCCTCGTCTGTGAAGCATTTCCAGCTCCAATTCCAAATATAATCTGCCCAATATCACCATCAAAAATTTTAGATGCGATTGTAAAGACACCGGTAAATCTATTAAGATCCCCATCACCGGTGTATCCATTTCCCGACAACTGTTTTATAAGACCAGTTGCTGACATACTTCCTTTAAACCAAGGATATTCTTTGTACATAATCTGTAGTCCGACTGCGCTTATTGCAACCGCTACAATAACAAGGAATACATTTATAACAATTTCTTTTTTTGTCTTTCTTTTTTTTATCAGATAAAAACCATATATTATAATAATTTCCACAAAAAAAGCTTTCAGTTCTATCAATGCAGCAATTAAAAGGCTCGCTCCAGCAGCAACGCCAAAGCTTATCACAGATTTCTCTTTATTTGCCCTGCATGATAACAAATAAGTCACTACAACAATTAAAATTACATTAACAAATGTGTTCCCTCCAGTTTCTGTTCCAAACAAACCATTTAGCATATCCCCTCGCATCCACACTCCAGAAGGATGAAATGTGAAATACTGATACAATATTGCAATTGTATTAATCGAGAAAAAGACGGTCAATAACTTATATATTTTTTTTGTTTGTTTTTCATTCAGGAATTCTACACATGACAAGAAAAAAATCGGAAATCTAATAATATTCCTGATTTCAATTACCGATGAAGCAATATTACCTCCCCATTCCCTATAGTTTATAAATCCAAAAATCAGTGAAACAATAACTATTCCAAAGTAAGCAATCACAAAGCTCACATACTTCGTCGACTTTTTTCCCTTTATAAGGTACATAAAAAGCCAGATGTTCAAAAGATCCATTACATAAATGATTGCACTAGGCATTCTTATCATCTGGACCAAAAATCTTTCTATAAGCGCAAAAAAGATTTGCAATTCGACGAGTCTTGCTGGAGATATTTTTCTTATTTTAATTTTCATTCTTGTTTATTCTCTTACTCCACATACTTGCTAATATATTTCTTGAAAACCCTATGCATATGAGTGATAAAATCACTTTTTTTCTTAATTCAAGATACATGTTATTCCAAATATACTTCTTATTTTTCTTAATTTCTTGTTCTATATATTCCGTGTTTTCTTCATTCTCTGAGTTTTGATACAAGGTTAACGCGAACATCATAAGGGCACGCAAATAGAATATATGCGCTTCCGTATCATACATTTTTTCATGTTTATCCGAATATTTGATGATGTTTTGACAGCACTCTAAAAAATACAATTTTCGTTCATCAAATTTTGAATTCACAATACTATCATTTCTTTGATAGTAATTGTATCCATGATTTCCGGAAACCACGACTTTTTTTGCTCTTAAAAAAGTCGGCATGGAAACCGCCACATCTTCGTAGAGTTTACCCACAGGGAATCGCACGGTGTCAAAAATCTGTTTTCTATACATTTTCTGGCAGACCATACATTCAAATTTTCTTTGTATCAACATCTCCTTTATTGCTTTTTCTTTATTAAACACATAATATCCTTTATCTTTACTAACTGGCTTTTTTCTTCCATTGTCCCAGACAAGTGTACAGCCTATTATCGATATGTCTGCATTTTCTTTTTCTGCATTTTTGCAAAGGGTTTCTATGAAGTCAATTTCAACCCAGTCATCAGAATCCACAAATGCGATAAACTCTCCTGTTGCCGCATCCAATCCTGCATTACGTGCATCTGATAGCCCTCCATTTTTCTTATGGATCACCTTAATTCTTGAATCTTCACTTGCATAATCATCGCACATTTTTGGGCATTGATCGGGACTCCCATCATCTACAAGAATAATCTCAATATTCTTGTATGTTTGATTTATAAGGCTTTTCACACAACGTTCCAAATATTGTTCAACCTTGTAAACTGGGACTATAATACTAATTTTGCTACTTTCCATGCGTGCTTTTCCTTTCATGCGCATGTCTATTAAACAGAAATCTTAATCCAATCTTTTCCGATCAGAGGTGATACATAATCGTTATTAAACCAGCGACTTGGCGATACGACAAACTTTATTTTCATTTGTTGATAAATACTGCGTCCACCAACTAAATGTGCTGTTTGACACGATAAAATGCTTACATGCGCTCATTAGTCTTAGTTTTTCCCACACAGGGTCTGTTCCATCTTCATAATAAGTTACACATTCTGTGTGGATATTATTTTTTACCCATTCAATATCATCTGAGAACATAAAGAACACTGGATTCTCTATATTCTTCTTAATTGCTTTAATCGCAGCCTCAAAGTACTGCCTGTCACAAACACTTTGAAGTTTTCTCACATCCGCATTACTCTCAAAGTCGCCTCTTCGTACACTCAAACACACTGAATTTGTTTTCTGAATATCTTGCATCATCCTTTTTTCTTTTCTAGCAGAGGGTGCCTTGGTGTAAATTCAGACAGCAAAATATCTTTTATATCATCAAAATATATCGGATCCTCAAAGCATCCTGACACAAATTTGGTTTGGCAAGAACTTCTTTGAAGTTTTCCCCCCCCTGCCTAAACCAATAAATTCCATTCCGTTCAAGTCGCTCATGCCATCTCTGTTCATACTCAACTTATTCATTCATCTGTTCAGGCAGAATTTTACGCATTCCTAGATAATATGGGATGCAATAAAATTTCTGCTTCATGTTGCTCTCGTTAAAAATGACTTTACCCTTCTTGGGATAGGCAGAATACTTACACACATTAAAATCATCCAGGACATTATAAAAGCTCTGATCCGATTTTCCAGCCTCATTAATTTGGTCAAAGCTAAATACAAGCTCGTCTTCAGGGTAATATTTTATCTGCAGTGCTCTTGCTGCTGCATATCTAAAAAAACTGATTCCCTAATCTTCCATACATTTCCGTATATATATCATGTTTTCTTATCTCCCATCCCTGTGACCTATTACTTTTGCCGGAATTCCAGTAACCACAACATTATCTGGAAACTTCTTTGTCTCCACCGCATTTGCTCCAACAACGCAGCCATCGCCTAATTTTGCACCATCAAGAAACACCACACCCGCTCTGATCCAACAGTTATTGCAAGATGTATCCTGTATCAATGTCCGGGTCAAGCTGAAAGTTGTCTTTTCCTGCGATTCTCAATAACACATCCTATAACACTCATATTGTACTTTCTTCCTCACGCTTTCCACCCATAGCAACTCGTTTCAATTTGTCTTGACATATCTTCAATTTGCATGATTGTCTGCTTTTCTACAATAATTTCATTCATTGCTCTTAATTTATCCGGCGTAATGTTCTGTAATATGGTAAATAGTTTTTGAGCATCAATATTTTCAATGACAACACCAGCCCCTTGTACCAAAATATCCTTTGCTCCTACATTTCCACTTATAATTACCGGAACACCATAACTCAACGCTTCCAAAACTGTAAATCCAAATGTTTCATACCAAATACTTGGTGCCACTAAAACATCCGTTTCGTCAAATATTTTTTTTAATTCAGCATAAGAATACCGTTCATGGGATTTTATATATGGTGCTGGCTCCATTGGTTCAAAATGAACATCCAAGAAGAAGTTCTGTTGCACATTCCACAATTTATCAAGTGCCGACTTAAGTAACTGGTATCCTTTACTTCCACTTTGTGGCCCCAAATATCGAATACGCAGGCAATCATTTGAATAATCTTTAACTTTTCGATTATCTTTAATATCCGAATGAGTAATTACTACAGTGCAACTATGCGGAAGATCAAAAACAGATTCGTAAACTTTCTTTGTTACGCTGCTGTTGTAGTGAATTATATCCATTAACTTCAAAAGAGAATAGTAATAATTCCGCAGTTTTTTATAGTCATCTGCCGATCCTACCGGAGCTGCTGTATCATTCGCTGTTGATTCACTTAAATATCCATCTCGGTGCTGTTTTCTTAATTTTTTTACAACCTTCGAGTCCTTCAGTTCACGATAAACAGGAGATTGAAGAGCCTTAATCTTGTTAATGCTCAACGCAGTAGCATTGCAAACACCACAATTTTCACAATTCTTCACACTATCACACACTGTCCCATGTCTAAACATCGTCACTTTCGGGCATATGGGGAAGAAGTCATGTGCAGTGAATACCAGCCGAATTTTATTGTCTTTTGCAGCTTCCAGAAAGCTCTTATGAAGTCCCATCAATGTATGCACATGAATTACATCTGGCTGAAAGGTATCAAGTAACCGTTTATATGCTTCCGCTTCCACGTTTTTGGTAAAAGCAGCAATATCTGCAATTCCCTCATCGAACGATACAGGAAGTGGATTGATAACTTCAAGGCTCAGAATATCTTCACCGCTCAATTTTACATTTTCGTGGTTTTTTATAGTGACTTTTTGGTTGACAAATCCCATCTGTCCAGGCCAGAGCATTGCCACTGTATGACCCTCTTTTGCCTGTTGAACCATAAGATCAACACAGAGTTTTGTTAGTCCACCGCTACGATATGGTGGGAAACCCAGTGCATAATGTAATATTTTCATTGGTTTTCTCCCACAAACGCATCTTCATACTGTCTGCAGATTTTATCCCATGTGTACTCTTCCGCTACACGTTTCTTAGCCTTCCGGCCCATCTCTGCAATTTCATCTGTACTCATTTGGTCTGCCTCATCAATCAACTTCGCAAGGCTTCCCGGCTTGCGGCTCCAATACAAAGCGCAATCCTCTGCCACTTCCTTATTAAACCCAACATCAACCAGTAAGTTCAAATCGGTACTTCCTAGGGCTTCAATCAGTGAGGGGTTTGTGCCCCCAACCGTGTGACCATGGAAATACGCATAAGCATTCTCCCGAATCTTCTTCAATAGTTCCTGATCGTAAACAGTGCCAACAAATTTAATTCTCTTATCGCTCTTGAAATGCAGTTTCTCCTCCAATTCATTCAGAAACTTATCATTCACGTTGGTTATAATAGCAAAATCTTTCTTGCTCTTACTCTTCATAAACTCTCGGATCATGACTTCAAAAGAATTTTCAGGCACAAAACGCCCGACAACAAGGTAATAGCCCTTCTTCGTCAACCCTTTTTCCTTATACCAGCTTACCAGTTTTTCATCATCGTCAGTCAGCTTACTGAGGGTCAAATCTGCACCGTAGGCAATGAAGGTCGTTCTCGGATTTCTACCCTTGATTCCTTTACCGTCATAGCACTCATGGATATACTTTTCGATATTCACAGAATCACAGATGGCAAGATCACAGTACTTAACCATCATCTGCTCAGAAATCTTCCAGTACCTCCGAATCGGTGCAGACCACTTTGCTCTCATCCATTCGTGTCCGCCCGATGTCAAGTCTTGGACAACTTTTTTCACAAATAAATTTGAAAAAGGCACAAAAAAATAAGCCCCACAAGGCTTTCAATCGGTTTTGTGAACCAATTTGTGCCTTGTAGGGCTTATCTGTTTTCTATATTCTGTTTATCTTATACCGCCTGCAAAGGAGTATTCTCCATTACCTTTTCAAACTGTTCGACAGTCATTTTTGCTTTTTCAGCAGCACGTTCCAGCTTCAAATCTCCATCTCGAACAAGCTGCACGAGCATCCTGAGTTCGCCTCGTTCTTCGCTTTCGTTCATCATTTCCTCAACAGCTTTGCACACATCAATCACCTCCGCGCCCTCTGGAATATCCAGCGGTGTATTCGTAACTGCTTTAATAACCCTCGCCGCGTTTGCTTCTATCAGCATACGCGGATTATCAGTCAAAAATTCAGATAAGCGTTTCTTATCTTTGGAATACTTAATGTATCCAATGACTTCTCTCAGACTTGAAGAGAATCTTTCCAAATCCTCTGCGCTTAGCTTTGCAGGGTCAATCAGGTGAATCTGATAGTCCTGCACAAAGTTCAGAAGATTCTTATTTTTAACCGCCATCATCTCATGGAGCGACAACGGCCCATCCCATTCATTTGCGCCAAAGTGCAGCACCAGCGTGATAACAGGAGTAATCTTATCTTCTTTGTAGAATCCAGAAAGATACTCGCCACGGCTATGCCCTTTTGCATCTCCATCACTCGCACGATGCTTGGCTGCAATATCAGCCACCTGTTTTCCGTACTGGAGAGCATCATAGATGATGTTGCGGACAGGCATTGCATAATGAATGTCAGTCTGATTTTCGATTCCCAGTAAAATGTACGCAGCCTCATCATCCTGTTTAATGATTGCTGATTTCAGCACATCACGGTATTTCTGAACTGCTTCTTCAGGCTGTTTTCCATCTTCATCCTGCGATCCAAACGGTAATGCAATCTCCGTAGTATCCAGTTCTTGCAGTTGTTTAGGGTCTACAACTGCTTCGCCGCCGTAGATCAAGTAATTAAACGCATCCGCAAACACAGAATTATCTTTCATATAGGCTTTGGTCACGGTATCAGCTAATCCCATTGGCTTACACCTCCTTGTCGTAGTCAACAGTAGCTTTTGTCCGCTATTGTAATTCTATCTTACCATAAACCACCCATCATATCAAGCTGTGCAATTCCCTCAAAATCCTTAAATTTTTACGAACAGTTGTCCATAATATAACATTGTCGTTGATGTTATATCATGGACAACCGCTTGATGCTACTTTCCTGCCGTGCTATACTTATCCTATACAAAATTGTCAAGAGGAAGTGCATTATCATGAGCAAAAGACTTGTCGCCTATTTTTCTGCCAGCGGTGTCACCGCAAAAGTTGCCGAAAATCTGGCAGATGCTATCGGTGCAGACGTTTTTGAGATTCAGCCGGAAGTTCCTTATACCAAGGCCGATTTGAACTGGATGGATAAGAAATCCCGTAGCACCATCGAAATGAGCGATCCGACCTCTCGCCCTGCCATCGCCGCTAAACGTGATAACATGGACGAGTATGACACCATCTTTGTCGGCTTCCCTATCTGGTGGTATGTTGCTCCCACCATCATCAATACATTTCTGGAAAGCTACAATCTGAAAGGTAAAACGATTATTCCCTTTGCCACCTCTGGCGGCAGCGGCATGGGTAAGACCAATGAAAAACTTGCGCCGAGTTGCCCCGGTGCAAAGTTGCTGCATGGTAAGGTGTTCAACTCCTATTCCAGCAAAGCCGACTTGTCTGCATGGGTAGAAACGCTGAGCCTGTAACTTTCACATTCCTGCGGAATGAAACACCCTCATAGCCGAGAAGATTTACGAATCCTCTCAACTATGAGGGCGTTGTTTTTTATTCGTGCAGTTCCAAGGGCAGGCCATCCGGGTCAAAGAAAAAGGTCATTTTCTTTTTGGTGTAGCTGTCCAATCGAATCGGTTCACATTCAATCCCCATCTGTGCAAGTTCTGCCACGGCAGCTTCCACATCCTCCACCCGGAACGCCAGATGCCGTAGTCCACAGGCTTCCGGTCTGTTTACACGTTTGGGTGGGTTCGGCTCTGCAAAAATCTCCAATTCAATCGCATCGGCTCCATCACCGACACGCAAATCCAGTTTCCAGTCGTTCCGCTCCTTACGGAAATTTTCTCTCACAACTGCAAAGCCCAGCTTGTTCACATAGAAATCTCGTGCTTTTTCATAGTCAGAAACGATAATCGCCACATGATGAATCGCCGCCAATTTCATTTTTGTATTTTCCCTCCACTTTATATGTACCATACCTGCCGAAGCATTACTGCCGCCAGTTCCAGAAGTACCACCACGACGCCGACCACCTGTGGAATCATAAAAATCACAAATCCACCGATCAGCATTTGAAGCGCTTCCATCCCCTGCGACTGCTGCAGAAGGTACGAAAGCACCGCCGTTGCCAATAGCACACTACCCAGCAGATAGAAAACCCATGCCGAACAGTGATGCAGAAATACCACAAACCATTTTGCCAGCCACACAGCAAGAATCAGCGGCAGGGTCATCATCACCAGCATCAGTTTTAACAGCCATCGAATCGCTTTCATAATGTCCTCTTTCCGGCTGTTTTGTTGCCCATATTATAACACACTCTTTGATGTTACAACATGGACAACGCAGCCTTTTTTAAAATTCAGCTCTTGTGCAATGCTCTCGCAACGTCCTGGATGCTCTGCTCATATTTGAACCGTACCACAATGCGTCCACCACCATATATAAAGACGTTTTCAACGAACGCTGACACCATGCTTGCCGTAAGTCTTGTACCATTCAGAAAATTTTCTGCCTGCTCCGCTGCTGCGCGTACCGTTCCCGGCACAACGCTCTCAGCGGATTCTTCCGCTTTTGATTGTTCAATTTGCTCTTGCACCTCTGAAATTCGTCTGTCACACTCCTGCTTTTTCTGCTTGTAGGTATCCAATGGGAGTGTTCCTGCTGCATATTCTTCATACATCCGCATCTTCTCACCTTTCAGGTTTTTAAGTTCCTGCTCCATCAGAGTTTTGCGGCGGTTTGCCTTTTTGTGGGCTTCTTTCAAAGCCAGCTCTTCCTTTTGCATATCACCATAAAGGGAATCCAGCAGAGAGAGTTCCTTTTTCAGTGCCTGAAAGACGGCACTTTCAATATCACTGACCTGAAATATCTCAGATGTGCATTGGGTCTGCCCAACCAGTTCCAAGCCCTCTCTGCACCAAAATGTCGGCACAACCTGTTTAAAATTGTGCGCCATCACTCGCCTGCAATTTCCGCAGCGGACTTTTCCTTTTAGCGGGAAGTCCACGCCGCCCATCAGCACTTTATGGCTGTTGCTTTTTATGACAAGCTGCGCTTTTTCAAATTCTTCACGACTTACGATTGCTTCATGGGTTCCCTCCGTAATAAACTGCTGTCCTTTGGGAACTGTTCTGACAATGCTTTTGCCGGAAATCAGTGTTTTTGTTTTGCCCAAAACCATTGCCCCAGTGTACACATACGCCGTGAGGATTTTCCAGACACGAGAGCTATCCCAAAGAATCACTGGGGCGATGGTATAGGTTGTCTCCTTGCCATACGCCTTATTTTCTTTGTTATATACGCTCGGCACAGGAACATTTTCGTCATTGAGCATCATTGCTATCTCTCTTGTACCTAACCCCAGAATCGCAAGGTCGAAAATACGCCGCACGATTTTTGCGGCTGGCGGGTCGATGATAAATGCGCCCTTTTTGTCCGGGTCGAACTGATAGCCGAACGGTGCAGCAGATGCCGTTGTGATGCCTTTACGCCACTTGACCTGATTGGCAGTCCGCAGTTTCTTTCCTGCATCCCGGCAGTACATGGTATTTACCAGATTACTGACAATCACATCCATGCCCAGCGTTGTACCTTTATAATTATTGCTGTCATAGTTATCATTGATGGCAATGAGCCTTACCCCCAGCAAAGGAAAAATCTGCTCCATGTACTCACCCACGCCGATATAATCACGGCCAAAACGGGAAAGGTCTTTCACGATGATGGTATCAATCTTGCCATTGCGCACACCATCCATCATCTTCTGGAATCCAGGTCTGTCAAAATTGCTGCCTGTGTAGCCATCATCTACAAAATCCATCACAGGCACATTTTGCAGACTTTCTTTGCAGGAGATATACCGTTGGATTAGTTCTTTCTGGTTCTCAATGCTGTTGCTCTTATCCTTGCCATCTTTGCCCAAATCGCCATCAGCCCTTGAAATGCGCTGATACGCTGCAATCATGTTTCTGCACTCTCCTTTCCAAGTTCTGTAAACACATCCCGAAATCCGAAAACAATCCGAATCCGCTTGTCCGCACTCACTTCGATTTTCTGCACAAGGGATTTTACCAACTGAATGTCAAATTCAAAGTTGTCCAGATGTTCTTCCAAATGAGAAGTCATATTCAGGTATTCTTCGATTTGCTGTTCTACCTGAACTTTTTTGTTCTCCGCTTCCTGCAGCGCGGCTCGCAGGCCATCATATTGTCTGGAATAATCTTCCCGAATCAGTTGGTAATCTTCGGAATCCACCACACCAGCCACATAGTCCGCATAAAGCTGTTCTCGTTTCTTTGCCATCTGACTGACTTTATCGGTCAGGCTCATTATTTCGCCCTTTGCGCGGTAGACAGGATTTTGCACATCTTCAATTTTTCGCAGTTCTTCTACCACCTTGCGCCTATCACTAAGTTGTGTAATAAACAGGTGCAGCTGATCCATTAACAAGGCTTTCAGCAACTTTTCTGTAATCTGGTGGCCGATGCACTTATCGTCGGCCTGCCGCGCCTTGCAGATGTAATAGCAGACCTTTTTACTTTCTTCCGCTCCATGCGGCAGTCGTTCAAACTCCATCGGTCTGCCACAGTCTGCACAAAACACCATTCCTGCAAGGTCATTCTGATATTCTGTCCGAATCTGCTCCGACTTTGCTCTTACGGTATGGAATGCCGCTCGATTCTTGTCCAAGATTTTTTGCACCTTTTCAAAATCATCCCTTGCGATGATGGCCGGATGTGTGTTCTTTGCCACATACCACTGTTCTTTCGGAAGGTCGCGCTTGTCCTGTCCTGCGAATAACTTCTGTGTACTTTTATTGTTGATGGTATCGCCCACATAGGTTTGATTTTCCAAGATGTGCCGGATCGTGGTTACGCCCCACTTTTTACAGGTAAGTACTTCTTTTCCCTCAACCATTTTTCTATGCCACTCCCGTGGAGTCGGAACCTGCAGCAATGTCATTCGTCGAGCAATTTCAAAAATAGGTACACCCATCAGTTCCCACTGGAAAATCAACTGCACATAAAATGCAGCTTCCGGGTCAATTTCATTACGCTTTGTCACGGGGTTCCGAATATAGCCATACGGAGCATCGTTTCCGACTGCATAGCCTGCTTCTTTCTTACGCTGCAAAGAAGTCCATATCTTTTTGGATATGTCTTTCGCGTACATTGCGTTGACCATATTCCGAATCGGGAGAGCCAGACTTTCCATGTCCTCTTTGCGCGTACTGTCAAAATTATCTGTAACAGCAATCAATCGAATCCCCAAAAATGGGAACACCGTTTCGATATAGTATCCTGCTTCCAGATAGTTGCGACCAAAGCGCGAGAGGTCCTTCACCACAATGCACTTGATTTTCTTCTGCCGCACATCGTTCATCAGGCGGGTAAATGCAGGCCGCTTAAAATTCGTTCCCGTAAAACCATTGTCGAAGTAGGTGTCCACATAACTCAGTTCACTGCTGCGATTAATATAATCCTGCACCAGCGCGATCTGCGTTTCCATGCTTTCTTCTTTTTCTTCATCCTCAACAGAAAGCCGCCCATAGATTGCTGCTGGTATTTTTGCTTCTTCCAGCTCCGGCAGCAGCACGGAAGCTGCCGCCTGTTCCGGCTGCGGGAGATTCTTTCTACTCTTTCGTGCCATCGTCTGTTTCCTCCGTCTCTATCCGACCAAGCATCTGCTTCCATTCATACGTTTTCATTGTCAAGCCGATTTCTGCCTGTCCATCGCCCAGTAATGTAACCGTGACCTGCTCGATATACTTTTTCACAAAACTGCGGTCAAGTTCCTCCGGGGCCTTATACTGTGCCACCTGCTGAATCCATGGATTGCGCAGGCTCAATGCCCGTTCCCATACCAGCGTATCCTCCATAATTGCTGTAAGCTGTTCATTCAATTTCCGATGCGCTTCTTCATAGTCCATCAGTTCCGCATGGTACTGTTCTTCGGTGATTTCATTTGCCATATAACTTTCATACAGCGGCACACGGCGAAACTGTTCCATATTCAGTTCAGCCAGAACGGACTTCATCTGCACAGACCTCTCGGCCCGGACGACCTCAATCGCTTTCTTGCCTGCTCCCTGCTGAATCGCCGCAGCCAGCTTTTCTTCTTCCAGATGTTCCAGTTCCAGAGCATCCATCACATTTTTATAAATGGTAGCTGCCGGAACTTTCAGATTCTTTCCGTTTTCCTTGTGTGCGCGGCAGTAACGGCAATAGAAAAGTTCCTCCCCTGTTTTCTTATCCTTGTGCCAGCAAAGTGCGCGTCCACAGGTACAGACAATGTGCTTTGCCAGCGGATTCGGCTTTTTGTAGCTTTTCCGAATGGAGATTTTGTTTTCGCCCTCGCGCAGATTGCACGGGAACGCATGAAACTGTTCTTTGGTTATGTATGGTTCATGGCAGTTTTCTGCAATGATCTGGCGGCTTCCATTTGCCGCCGCACCCGTATAAGTCGGGTTTCGGAATAAACACCTCAGCATATCCGTTGTCCACTGGTCTGGTTCTGCATCATAAGGTTTTCCCAAAATTCTCTTTTTGTGCTTCATGGGGGGGTCCACGCCCTGCTCATTTAACCACTTTGCAATATCACGCATTTTTCGACCGGACGCATATCTGGAAAAAGCCTCGCTCAAATAAGGAGCAACTTCTTCATCCTTTATCATGTTGCTTTCACCATTCCTGCGGATGTAACCAAACGGAACAGAGTTTGTCAGCCGGAATCCTGCGCCCTGTTTCTTTCTCCACGCAAACATGATTTCCGCGTGCATCTCACAGCGTTTTGCTTCAAAATAGTCCTCGACTTCTTTTCGGCTGACGGCTCTGGTATCCAAACCCTCCTCCAGCACGATCAGGTCGATGCCCGTTGCATAGAGCGTTTCCTTGATTGCCTGCCGTACCGCCGGGAAATCCGGCCCACAGTAATACATGGATGCCACAATAATGCAATCAAATTTTCGCTCTACGCCATCATTGGTCATTTGGTCGAACGCGGCGCGCGCCTTTTCATCGTTCTTGCGGTCAGAATACTTTTTCTGCAAATCCAGCTCTTTATGTTCCGCCAGATATGCCGCAATGCGCTGATTCTGCTCGGCAATCGTCAGTTTACTTTGATGGTTCTTCCAAGGAAGTGTCCGGGTATAGCTTACACACTTCATACTGCACTTTCCTCCGTTTCTGCTGCCGGAACACTACTGCAATATTCCAGCACATTGCGAATTTCCTGATCGAACCGATACTGGATATGAATGTGTTCCTTATCATAGACGGTGATGCTCTCTACCAGTTCCACCAGAACGCGGCGGTTCAGACTTGTCAGGTTTTGGTAGGACTTGAAATCTTCAATCCACGGCAGATGTTCCACATCCAGATTGTTCAGACAATCCCTCTGGCGGTTCATTTCTGCTTTGGCCTTACGGATAGCTTCAACCTTTTCATTAAAGGAATGGCTGAACTCCTTATACTCTTCCTTGCTGACAATACCGCTGCTCACATCCTCATAAAGCTGGCGGCGCAAGGTCTGGTATTTCTGTTCTTCCTGCTCCAACATTTTCAGATGTTCTTCCACAGATTTCAGTCTGCGTTCATTCTTGGGAATCTCATTGATTTCATCCAGACGATGTTCCAGTCCACTGATCTGCTGGACTTTCCCCTGCAATGCGGCCAGCACCACCTCTTCCAACTTACTTTCGCTGATAAGATGCGAGGAACAGCCCAGACCGTTGTGGTTTGTGACGCAGTGCAGATAAATATATTTCTTTCCGTTTTTTGATACGGTACGCCGCACCATGTTCTGTCCACAGCCGCCGCAGCGAACGATGCCCGAAAATAGATTTACAGTCTGCTGGCCTTTCGATGCGCAGGTGTCCAGCTTCAAAACTTCCTGCACCGTATCGAACAGCTTTTGCGGAATGATTGCTTCGTGCATATTGGGAACTCTGATCCAGCCGGATTCTTCCACATCCCGAATTTTCTTGATTTTGTAATTGATCTTCTGACGTCGGCCCTGCACCATCGTCCCTGTGTAGACTTCATTTTTCAGAATCCGAAGCACCTGAATCGCCTGCCACTTTGCATGAGTGCCAGCTTTGAACCCACTATGGTAATTCAAACCGCACAGCCGTTTGTACTCGCTGGGGGCCAGCACATTCTCGCTGTTCAGCTGTTCGGCAATCGCCTGTGCGCTCATACCTTCCAGTTTTCTGCGGTAGATAGAACGGACAATATCTGCTGCATACTCGTCTACCACCAGACGGTTTTTATTCCGTTCGTCTTTGCAATAACCATAGATAGCATAGCCGCCGATGAACTCTCCTTTGCGCCGTTTCATGTCCAACTGGCTGCGCACCTTGATGGAAATATCCCGGCAGTAGGAATCGTTCAGCAGATTCTTGAACGGAACTACAATGCTGTCCGAATCGCTGCTCTCGGTGTTCGCATTGTCATAGTTGTCGTTGATGGCGATGAAGCGAATCCCCATCATGGGAAAAATCTGTTCCAGATACTTTACAGATATATTATTGCGCTCTGCGATACTGCTTAACTGAACGCACTGGTCTTTGGCATATACTGCCAGATCGATCAATGCGGTAATCCCATACCTGCTTTTCTTCGAAAGATTCATTTATTTATCACCCTTTTCCTCTATTCAATTACAAATTCTGTACTGGATTTCGTACCTGTCTTATGCATTAAGCTTTGAGATTCAAGAATGCCTGGCATTATTCTGTAAATAATGCTGTAGAGTAATATCTGTCTCCTGTATCTGGAAGAAGCGCTACAATAGTCTTTCCTTCGTTCTCTGGCTTCTTCGCATATTCAATTGCTGCATGTAAAGATGCTCCGGAGGAAATCCCTACTAAAATTCCTTCTTTCTTTGCTAAAAGCTTTGCTGTTGCAAAAGCATCCTCATTCGTTGCTCTGAAAATCTCATCATAAATCTTTGTATCTAATACATCTGGTACAAATCCAGCTCCGATACCCTGAATCTTATGTGGGCCTGCCTTACCTTCAGATAAAACTGGTGATGTATCTGGCTCTA
>ENA-ORNP01001545-ORNP01001545.1-human-gut-metagenome-genome-assembly--contig:-NODE-1545-length-22981-cov-3.174954_pt1 | contig 22981 bp, 20 predicted proteins | sample MGYA00242119_ERZ509030 | MGnify/ENA primary metagenome ERZ509030 (study PRJEB26280, sample SAMEA2338708) | human gut metagenome | biome: human gut; feature: human-associated habitat; material: faeces... | reverse complement strand
TCAGCAGCAGGAACCCATCGAAGAGATCACGAGGCTTGCCCCGTGACTCAGTAGGGAATCCTCGTCCTTCAGGGCGAGGAGGAAGTCAAGGAACAAAATACCCGGCAATCTGCAGTGCATAACCGACAAAAATCAGTGCGATACCGACAAGCACGTACCGCTTTTCCTTGACGGCGTTTTTATGTAGGTTGGGAATGTCGCGCCAGGTGCCGGCGATGCGCTCGTCGCGCATCAGAATGGTCCAGAGGCTAAACGCTGTGCCCAAAAAAGAAAGAATGATGCCCGAGATGCTGTAAACCATACCCAAAATCCGTGATAAAACCGAGAGAAAATCGTTGCAATTTTAGTCACATCGACGATCCGTTGTATCGCAAGGGGTCTTGGAAAAACAGGTCGTACCTCAGCCGCAAGGCGCGAAAAGAGAAGATTTTTTGAGAAAAAAGCTTTCGCGTAGCCACGCGTCAATACAATAAAACAGACGGAAAAAGTCTTGTTTTACAGGTTTAAAGTCGGGATTTAGACCCCCAAAAGTCCTAAACGCGAGAGGCGAAGGGACTGCGGGTGATTTCACTTAAAAGAGCGGCATAAAACGCATGGCGCTCCGGGTCGATTCTTCCTTCCTTTAGGGCTGTCATTACGGAACAGCCCGGCTCATGCGTGTGCGTGCAGTTGTAGTAGCGGCACCCGGTGACGTACCGGGCGATGTCGGGCATGGCGTTTAAAAGGTCGTAAGGCGTTACGTGTGCAAGACCGAATTCCTGAAAGCCCGGCGAATCGATAATTTCAAAAGAGGAGTTTTCGATTTTGACCGGATAAAGGCGCGTCTCGGTTGTCGTTTGCTTGCCGATATTAAGTGCCTCGGAAAATTCCCGCGTCCGAACCCGCGCTTCGGGAATGAGGGTATTAATGAGCGTACTTTTTCCCATTCCCGACTGTCCGACAAGAAGAACGGTTTTACCTTGAAAGACGTGTGCCAAAGTTTTTTGCGTTGTCTCGGGATCTGTTTTGGCACGGACTTTGAGGATTGTTTCGCCGATTGCTTCAAGCTTCCCGGCAAAAAGCGTGGCCGCGCTTTCCGGAGTCGAAAGTTCGGCTTTAGTTTGCAGCAAAATAGGCGTAATACCGGCGGTTTTTGAAGCCACTAGCGCCTTCCAGACAAACCAAGGGTTAAACGTCGGGCGCTCGGCAAAAAGGACGGCGACCACATCGACGTTGGACGCGAGGGTTTTGACGCGTCTTTGATCGCTTCGAAAAAGGCAGTTGCGTCGAGCTTGAATGGCAAGAATTGAGACTTTTCCGCCGACCGGCGGCGAGCAAGAGACGACATCGCCCACAACGGCGTCGTCCTTTTTTCCCTTGCGCACGGCTTCAAATGTGCGACCTAAATCGTCGGTCACAAAATAGATTCGACCGTGTGAGGTCGTGATGCGAGCGGTAAAGGGGGCGGTATCAGTCATGGCAACGCTATAGCTTTATCGTTCGGTTTTTTAGGTTCGCCGCCTCGGCGATGGTCTCTTTGGCCGTCTGAACGCGACGGGAATTGCCCTTTTCGTCGTTTTCTTCACGGCGTAGGAGAATGGCATTAAAAAGCGCCTGTCGGTCCGCAAGTTTCTCCTGCCGCGCTTTCATCGCCAGGTGTCGTAATTTCCGGGCCTCGGCCTGTGCAGCGAGAATGCGCTGCGTAATGTGCGGTCGCCTGTGGTTAGCAAGCGAATAGAGGCGATTGGGCGTTAACGTATTGCGATAATCCGTATGGAGTTTCACAATGGCTCGAATAAGCGGCACGGCCCCGACCGTATGCACGACACAGGCATCGGCATCGTACTCGAGCGTGCGGGTAAATAGGTGCACGAGAAAGACAACCGGGTACAAAATGACCGGAAACGTTGTCAGAACAATCCCGATTAAAACCCCGGGAATCACGGCGCCGTTTTCAAGGGCCATCGCCGGGTGAATTCCCAAGGCCTCGTAAAAGTACGGTTTTTCCGAGAGCCACGCAAAGCCCCACCAAAATCCGCACATGAGTAAAAAGAAGAGATTACAGCGCGCAAAGCGGTGCCAACGCGCCACGTGCGCAACGGCATTGGTGACCACGGCAAGGAGTTCTTCTTCCGTCAGTTTCGTGAGCGTATGCTGAAAAAGCACCAGACGCGACTGGCGGTTGCTTTGAGCAAATAGGGCATTGGCGTGTTTTAGGGCAGCCGGGCGCACCATCGTGTAAATCGTGGCATCGGCATAGCCTTGTTCAACTAGGAGCATCTGAAGGCGCCGCTTTAGGGAGCCTTCTTGCAGCGGGTGCGCTTTTTTGGAAAACCCGACAACCCAATTGGGGTATAAGTACTCGTGCCAGAAAAACCAGAGGCTACTTACCGCTAAGCACAAAATCCACCAAAAGTAAGAACTCAAATTTAAAACAAGCAGGGCAGCAAATACAATCGGCATGTCGGCTACCCAGCCGAAAAAGGTTTCACGCAGGCGGCGACGCATCCAAAGACGGGCATTGGTTCTTTCAATCCCGTAGCGCTCGTTAATGCGAAAGTTGCGCCACCAATCGAGCGGAAGATCCACGGCAGCCAAAATAAGCGTAATGAGAACGACAAGGAGAAACTGGGAGGCAACGCCCCGGTCCCCTGTTAGGACACTTACGAAGGCCCAAAGAATATCCAGACCCCCGCCCAAGGTAAAAATCAGGGCAACGGCGGCGCCGGCTAAGGCATTGACCGTATCGCTTTGAATCACCTCGGCCGTAAAGTCAATCGCTTTGCGGTGCTCGGCAAGACTTACTTCCCCGCGAAAGGCTCTCGGAACGGCATCGGCGGCTTTTTCGGCACTGCCGACTTCGGAAATTAAAAGCGCCACCTGGATGCACACATAAAAGACAATGAGTGCCAAAAAGGTGATTTTCAAAAAGGCGGCAATTTCAGTCATGAAAAGCGGGCGTGTTCGTCACGGCGACGACAAGTTAATACAATAGCGGTTTCGGAAAGTAGTTTCCCACCTACAGAATTCGACATTTTAACAATGACAACGAGTGAAAAGGCCGCGACCTACGGCGAAAGTAATTTGATTTGGATTGACATGGAAATGACGGGTTTGCAGCCTGAGGTAAATCGCGTCATTGAGATTGCGGCCGTCATCACCGACCCGCAGTTAAACATTTTGCACGAGGGGCCTGTGATTGCCATCCACCAGGACGAGTACACGATGACGCACATGGATGCGTGGAATACGTCCATGCACACGCGTTCGGGGCTTGTCAAGCGTGTTTTGGAAAGCACGGTTGACGAGGAAAAGGCAACGGATATGTGTTTGGAAGTCTTTTCGCGCTTTGTGCCGGCCGGAAAGTCTCCGATGTGCGGCAACACCATCGGACAGGACCGTCGCTTTATGGCGCGCTGGATGCCGCGTTTGGAAGCCTTTTTTCACTACAGAAGCATCGATGTTTCGACATTAAAGGAACTTGCATTCCGATGGAAGCCCGAGATTGTCACCTCGTTTAAGAAGTCCACAAAGCACGAGGCCTTAAGCGATATTTGCGAGTCGATTGAGGAATTAAAGCACTACCGGCGCGAGATGATGAAAATCTAGTTTGATGCGCGGGAGCAAAAAGGCCTTAGTGGCACCTCCGCTGGGACTCGAACCCAGATTTACGCCTTAGGAGGGCATCGTTCTATCCAGTTGAACTACGGCGGTAGCCTCGGCAAGTCGCCAGTTTAGCCGATTCTGTTTTGTCCCGTTATTCTCGGTGTGCTCTCAATAGGCTCTCGTTTGAAAACCCCCGCATAAGAAAAACGCCTAAGGCATCTTGCATAGGCGGACTGATACGCGTCAGGGGTGCGCAAAACGGGTGCGGTTAGGCGCATCGCTTTTGAAGGTACGCGCGGGGAAGGTCGCTAAAATGACGTTCCGCATGTTTAAAACCTGCCTTTTTATGAAGGACAGGAAGGAGTAAATACAGTATGGCTTTGCCGTTACGCATGAAATTCCGGGATTGGGATTTTTGGACACCGCTTCTTTTGGGCGATGTGAAAAGTGAGAAACTCGATATTAAGGCCACGCGTGTGGCCTCGCTTATTGATAACGTCGCCGATGACCCCGAGTGCGATGCCGCCGAGATGAGTTTTTCTCGCTACAACCTACGTGTCGACCAGGGAAAGGCCGAGGGAATCGTTGCCGTGCCGTTTTTCATCATGCGCGGGTTTCGCACACGCAACATTGTAACCACGGTCGATAGCCCCCTCGAGCGCATCGAAGATTTGGCCGGAAAACGCATCGGTCTTTCGGGCTGGCAGGATTCAGGCAACACCTGGACGAGGGCGCTCTTGCGCCGCATCGGTGTCGATTGCGATGCAATCCACTGGACACTTTCGCGCTGCACGGAAAAAGACGCCGTGGAACCGACACGTGGAAAAGCCTTCTGGAACGGAAAAAACATCGTGCATGAGGAAAACGAAACGCCGCTTGTGAAGCTCCTGCATGAAGGGAAAATCGATGCGATGTTCCAGGCCTTTATGCCGCAGGGTTACTGCTCGGGCGATTTGGGTCTTAGACCCGTCGTCCGCGACTTTAAAGCCGATGAAATCGCTTACTACAACGCTGTCGGCTACGTGCCGGGCATTCACATTTTGGCGTTTAAAGAATCCTATGTGCGTGCCAATCCCTGGGCGGTTCGGGAGCTTTGTGTGACGCTCGATGCCTCACGGAAACTTTGGCGAGAAAAGCGCCGTCGCTATGCGGAAACCACACCCTGGATCTTGCAGGATTTAATCGATGAAGGGCAGCGCCTTGCGCCCGATTACGATGCGTGGGACTTGGAAAGCAACCGCACGATGATCGATGACTTCGGACGGGAAGCCTACGAGCAGCACTTAACGGAGCATCGCAATACGGCCGACATCCTTTTTCCGGAACGCTTTTAAATGAATACCTCCGTTTTACGTGTGGCGCTCGGGCAGTTTTTCGTGCAGCCCGAAAGCAGCACGAATTTGGCAATTGTCCGCGATTTAATCGACAGGGCTCAAGAGGGCGGCGCCGGGTTACTTGTCCTTCCCGAAGGCATCATTGCCCGTAAGCCCGGGGATAACACCTGGCCTGTGACGCATCGCGAGCCGATCGACGGCCCCTTTGTCACGGGGCTCTTAAAAGCCACCGTCGGTAAGGCCGTTACGGTCGTTTGCACGGCGCAGATTGCTCTTCCGAACGAACCTCGGTACGCCAACGACCTTTTGGTCGTTCGGGACGGAAAGATTCTCCTTTGCTACCAGAAACTTCATTTATACGATGCGTTTAATGCCAAGGAAAGCGTCAATGCCGTTGCCGGCAACGTCGTTCCGGCTCTCGTGGATGTCGGACCCTTCCGGTGCGGCTTTATGACGTGCTACGACATTCGGTTCCCGGAGATGGCGCGCTCACTGGCTCTTTCCGGGGCAACGCTTCTTGTGGTTCCGGCTGCTTGGGTGCGCGGTCCCTTAAAGGAAATGCATTGGGACATCAATATTCGCGCGCGTGCCTTGGAAAACACCTGTTACGTTGCAGCGGTGAGTGAATGCGGACCCGTGAACGTGGGTCAATCAAAGCTTTCCGACCCGTACGGCGTTGTCGTCGCTCAGTGCGGCACGGCGAATCAACTGCTTTTTGCCGATATCGATGCAAAGACTGTTGAGGCTTGCCGCGCAAATCTTCCGGTTTTAACCAACCGCCGTTTTGCGGCGCCGCACTTGAAAGTGCTCGGTGAAAACTAAGTTCTTTTGTCTTGTCAGGAATACCAATATGAAAATCTTTCGCAATAAAACCCTTTTAACCTTTGTCGGTGTCTGCTTTGCGGCGATGAGTGCGACGGCTATGGATTTGCCGAGTGAGGCCATTGAGGCTCAGCCCTTTGACAAGGAGTTGGCCTCGCAAGTGCCCGAGGCGATTCGCACCTCCGGGCGCATTCGCAATGCCGTCACGGGATCGTTCTCTCCGTATTCGATTACGCTACCTGACAGAAGCATTGTCGGTGCGGCAACCGACCTTTCGACAGCCATCGGTCAGATGTTGGGTCTTAAGATTGAGTACTTTAAGAACCCGTCTTTTTCCGGAACTTTGATGGGTATTAAGGCCGGACGGTACGATGCGAACTTGGAGCCTGCCGGTGACTACCCCGATCGCGAAAAACTCTACGACTTTGTGGATTTTGCGCGTGAATACGTGATTTTTGCCGTCAAGGCCGGAAACCCCAAGAAGGTCAACGACCTTGCCGATACCTGCGGCCTTAAGGTCTCGGTGATGGCAGGCGGCAGTGCCGAGCGCGTCATCAAGACCCAGTCTGAAAAGTGCGTGAAAGAAGGTAAAGCCCCCGTTGAAGTGCTTGCCTTTGACGGACAGGCAGCGCCTGCCATGGCGCTTTCTTCCGGAAGGGCTGACGCGTTCTTTTCAAGTCAAGCGCCCTTAAGTTACTTTGTCAAACAAAGTAACGGTCGTCTGGAACTGGCTGCTGTCGGTAAGAGTAACGGCTTCGGAACAATCTACCAGGGTGCCACCGTCAATAAGGGCGACCCCATGGGCCCAGTGCTTTTAAAGTGCTACCAAAAGCTTTTTGCCAACGGCACGTATGAGAAAATCATGCGTAAGTGGGGCCTGGAAAATAACCTTTTGAAGGAACCGGGCATCAACTTGGGCGGGAAAGCCAAAAAGTAACCGTAGGCTTTGATTTTTCTTACCCGGGCTCTTGCAAGGCGCTTGTAAGAGCCTCGGCGGTTTTATTGACTCAGAAAAACTTTGCGTAAAACAAGAAAAAAAGGAACGCTTCTTATGACTGACTGTACTGACGTCGGCATCGATGTACGACAGGCTGTCAAGCTCGGTCATCCCGTGCGGCAGGTTGTTGTCGGCATCATTGCTCTTTTGCTTGCCGTTATTGTTTGGCTTTGTGCCGTCAATCCGAACTTCGGCTGGTCGACGGTCGGGTACTACCTATTTAACCCGAACATCATGACGGGTATTCAGATGACCATCGTCCTTACGATTGTCGCAATGGCAATCGGGACTCTTTTGGGCCTTGTGTGTGCGCTCGGGAAGATGTGCGACGTTCCCTTTTTTATGCGACTGACGGATTTGTATCTGTGGTTTTTTCGGAGCACCCCGCTTTTAGTGCAGCTTCTTTTTTGGTACAACCTCGCGGCACTCTTTCCGGTTCTCGGAATTCCGGGGATTTATACGGTTCCGACCAATTCGGTGATCACGCCGCTGACGGCCGCCATTGTCGGTCTTTCGCTTAACGAAGGGGCGTACATGGGGGAAATTATCCGGGCGGGCCTGGAGTCCGTCGATCCCGCGCAAAAGGAAACGGCGCAGGCGTTCGGTATGAGTCGCTCGCAGATTCTTTTCCGCGTCATGCTTCCGCAGGCCATGCGTGCCATTGTTCCGCCGACGGGAAATCAAGTGATTTCTATGGTCAAAGCCACTGCCATGGTAAGCGTCATTGCGATGGACGACCTTTTGTACTCCGTGCAAACGATTTATAACCAGACGTTTGAAATTATTCCGCTCCTTATTGTGGCGGTGATTTGGTACTTAGTGATGACATCGGTTTTAACCGTCATTCAGGCGCGTATCGAGCAGTACTATCGGCGCTCCGACCGCAATGTTTCCGGCACTCCGGCCGGTGCTTCGAGTCTATAGGAGAGGAGCCATGCAAGATGTAGTTGACGTCAAAGCCGTCACGGCGCCCGATGCCTCGCACCCCGATGTTGTCGTTTTAGCGCGCAATGTGTGTAAGTCGTTTAACGGGGTTCCGGTTTTAAAGGGGATTAACCTGGAAGTGCACCGCGGAAAGGTCGTGGCAATCTTAGGTCCCTCGGGTTCGGGAAAATCCACATTCTTACGCTGCATCAACCACTTGGAAACGATGGATTCCGGGTCGATCACGGTCGACGGCGTGCAAATCGGGTATGTTCGCAAAGGCGGCACGTTAACGGAAGCCTCCTATGCCGAAACGGCGCGCCAACGACACCGCATCGGCATGGTTTTTCAAAGCTTTAATCTTTTCCCGCACATGACGGTTCTTGAAAACGTCATGGAAGTGCCGGTTCGGGTTCACAAGGAAGATCCGGTCGTTGTGCGCGAGCGGGCACTCAAACTTTTAGCTAAGGTGGGGCTTGCGGATAAAGCCGGCGAATACCCGAGGCGCCTTTCGGGCGGGCAGCAGCAGCGCGTTTCGATTGCTCGGGCGCTGTGTATTTCTCCGGATTTGCTGCTTTTTGATGAGCCGACCTCGGCATTGGATCCCGAACTTGTGGGCGATGTATTGGCGACGATTCGGGATTTGGCTGACGGCGGCTACACGATGATTATCGTCACGCATGAGATTCCGTTTTCTCGCGACGTGGCCGATTGGGTGGTCTTCATGGCCGACGGAGTTGTCGTCGAGCAGGGTAAACCCGAGGACATTCTCGTGCATCCTCAGCAAAAGCGTACACAGGACTTTTTAAAGCGGTACCTCTCGCAAACGCAGGCAAAAGCTGAGTAAGGCTTTGTGAGCGGCGCTTTTAAAAGGCGCCGCACTCGCAGCGCGTCCTTGTTGCATTTTCCCTTGTGCGACAAGGGCTTGAGGAAAAAATCTTATTATACCGATTGGCGGAAACGGGGTGCGAGTACAATTTCGGGCATCGAAAAACGGCGTTGCCGTTTTCTTTTCTCGGCGCGAGAAAAGTTTCCTCGATCGCCTCTTACGAATCAAAATCAATGATGTTGTCAAACAAGGGCAAAAGTTATCTGTTTTTAAAAGAGAATTTCACGACGCCAAGTTGTGAAAATTCTCGAATTCGGCTTCGATACTCATAGCACCGAATATCAAAGGAGCGGTCACGCCCTTTTTCCGGAGTTGGCGTAAAAAATACAAAAATTCGCAGTGAGCGAGTTTCTGTCAATTGCCTCCGATGCGCAGGGCACGAGGCCCTCGGCCCATTGATCCAAGAAGGAGATGCGATATGAGCTCTTTTTTGAGGGTCGCTCGTCTCCTGTTGTTTTGCAAGCCGTCTCCTTTTTTCTGGCATTAAAAGATATCAAGTTGGAAAGTGCGCTTTTGACGTTCGTTGCCGAGCATACGTATTGGATTTATCTCGTGCACATGTTGGCGATGGGGGTCCTGCAAAAATACACAGGGCTTTATGTCAATGTGCACACGGCGCTTCACATCGTTCTTATTACGGTCGGCACTTTCGTCTTGGCTTTTATCGTGTCCATTCCGCTTTACCTTTTTGAAAAGACCCTGGTTCGGTGCCTGCACCTTCGATAGCAAAACGACATTTGCATTTTCCCTTGCCGAAATCCGCACGTTGCCCGTGACCGAATTCTGCTAGGATGACGAGCATCATTCGGGAATATTTTCCTTATCGTCGGGACCACAGGCATGCTACGAGACCGTATTGACGTACTCATCCGAATCGCGTTCGGTGCGATTATCCTTTTAGGGTGCTTCATGGTGCTCCAGCCGTTTTTAACGGCCATTCTTTTTTCGGCGGTCCTGACGGTGGTTTCCTGGCCCTTTTACATGCGGGCCAGAAGTAGTTTTGTCGGGCACAAGACGCTTTCAGCCAGTCTGATGATCGGCATCATGATTGTCACGATTCTCATCCCGATTTATATCCTCTGCGCCGTCCTCGCGCAGCAAATTCCGGTTGTCATTCGTTGGGTGAGGAACTGGATTGTCTCGGGGATGCCCATTCCCGATTGGGTCGCTTCCTTGCCGTATGTGGGCGAAAGCCTGATGCATTTGCAATCCGAAGGCTTTATCAATGCCGAAACTGTCAATTCAATTTTTCAGACAGCCGTCGATCCCGTGACGTCTTGGCTGGTTTCCGTGTCTCTCGGTGTCGGAAACGGACTCTTGCAGATTTTGCTTGTCGCATTTATTTCCTTTTTCTTTTACCGCGACGGGGAGTTTTTGGCGGTCAACATCAAGCGCTTGCTCGATAAGGTTTCGGGGGGGCTTGCCGATGAATTTAGTTCCATTCTTTTAAATACCACGCGCTCGGTTGTTTTCGGCGTGATCGGTACGGCAATCGGGCAGGGCTTGGTGGCGGCAATCGGCTTTATCATCGTCGATGCGCCGGGTATCGTCCTACTTTCCTTTGCCGTGTGCGTCTTGTCACTTGTTCCCATGGGGCCGCCCTTAGTGTGGTTTCCCGTCGCACTTTGGCTTTTTGCAACGGGCTCGCCGGGACTTGCCATCTTCCTTTGCATCTGGGGGGTACTGGCTGTTTCCTCGGTGGACAATTTCTTAAAGCCCTTGCTCATTAGTCGCGGAACGAGTCTGCCGCTTGCGCTCGTGTTTTTAGGGGTTTTCGGCGGATTGCTTTCCTTCGGCTTCTTGGGGCTTGTGCTCGGACCCGTGTTCCTGGCGGCCAGTATCGCTATGTGCCAAGCGTGGCTTAGACCCGTGGCGAGGCGCGTTCGAAAGTCTCCCAAGGACACTGCCTTGAGTGCTCCGAAGCCTTAACGGGGCCCGTAAAGAGCAGGCACCTATTCGATTCGGGAACAACCCCGGACATCGGTACAATGTGGTGACCGATCGGAGGGACTCGCTATGAAACGGATATTGATCACCAATGACGACGGCGCAACAGCCCCCGGGCTTGCCCGTTTGATTGAAGTACTTTCCCCGTTAGCCCGAGTGACTGTTGTCGCTCCCAAGCATAACCAAAGTGCGGCTTCTTCGGCCATCACGCTCGATCGAGCGCTTTGCGTCGCGCGCGAAGGGACGGACTTTTACACAGTCAACGGAACCCCGGCCGACTGCGTGCACGTGGCACTGACGGGCCTATTGACGGAAAAGCCCGACCTTATCGTGGTCGGAATTAATCGCGGTAAAAATCTCGGGGAAGATATCGCGTATTCCGGAACTCTCGGGGCAGCAAGGGCAGGGTACTTGTTCGGGGTTCCTTCCGTTGCCGTAAGTCTTGTGTCCGATACGTGGGATAACCTTCCGACAGCCTGCCGTGTGAGCGAACGCTTGGTGTCCACGCTTCTAGATATGCCGACGCTTCCGGCTGTCCTTTTTAATGTCAATGTGCCGGATGTTCCCGTTACGGACCTTCGCGGCATCAAAGAAACACGTCCGGGGTTGCGCGATGTTCCCGGGCGGGCCGCTGTGCAGCCGACCGTCGAGGGAAAACTCTTTATTTCCCTCGGGCATCAAGGAAATCCCATCGATTGCGGAGCCGGAACCGACTTTGAAGCGCTTGCATCGGGCTATGTTTCCGTTTCACCCCTTAAAATGAGCCCCGTCAATGCAGACATTGGGATCGACTTTTCCGTCCTGATGAGTAGGAGTAATAAGAAGTGAAATCGACTTTTTGGATTGCGGCCTCGTGTGCCGCTTTGATTCTTTCGGGATGTTCATCCGTTAAAACCCCGGCACCGATCGAAGATCGCACCGGGACGTACGATGCGGCCTCAAAAGCCGCTCGCGTTCATGCTGAATCCATTCCGGTGGATTCTTCCGGTGTCGTTGAAGTGGCTCCGAGGCACCTGGCAACGGATACAACGCCCGTTGATAGCGGTCGCGTGCACGTCGTCAGTGCCGGCGATACCTTGTATAACATCGGTGTGCGTTACGGCGTCAATCCCCGCGAGCTTCAAAAGTTAAACGACATTACCGATCCGACCATGCTTTCCATCGGGCAAGAACTGCGCATCCCGAGCGGCACGCAAAGTCAGTCTGAGGAGACCGTTCCCGCCGCAACAAGTGAGTCCGGTGTAACAACGCCGACCGACTCGGCGCCCGTCGTGGAAGAGGCCGTTCGCCCGGCGACGGCCGAAGAAGTGGCCCGCAAAAAGATTGCCGAGCAAGAGGCCATTCGCAAAGCGGCAGCCCAAGGCGACATGCACTTTATGTGGCCGGCTAAGGGCGATGTCATTTCCACCTTTAAAGAAAACAAGATGGGTATCGACATTGCCGGTGCGATGGGTGACCCCGTCTACGTGGTCTTAGACGGCACGGTGCAGTACGTGGGCTCCAATGCTCCGGGGTACGGCAAGTTTCTTATCGTGCGGCACAACATTCGACTCCCGGGCAAAGGCAACACGCCGCTTATTACCGTCTACGGCAACACCTCCAAGATTTTGGTGCGTGTCAACGAGCGCGTGCGCGCCGGTCAGCAAATTGCCGAAATGGGCAAAACCGATGCCGATCGCGTCAAAGTGCGCTTTGAAGTGCGTCAAGGGAAACCCTTTGACCCGATTCCGTATTTAAGCGAATAACCGTCCTTAAGATTCGTTTTATGGCAAGAACTCCGAAAGAGCGGTTTACGGCCCCGTTGACCGTCGAACGGTTAGATAACGAGGGGCGCGGTGTCGGGCATCGCGACGGGAAAGTGGTTTTCGTCGAAGGGGCGCTACCCGGGGAAGAGGTGACCTACGAGCGTCTTCGCAATAAGCCTTCGTTTGAAGTCGGGCGGGTCCTTGAAATTCACCGCGAGTCCTTTATGCGCGCGACTCCCAAGTGCCCGCACTTCGGGATGGGACCGGGCTCGTGCGGGGGCTGCGCCATGCAGCACATCGATCACGCGGCGCAGGTGGCCTTTAAAGAACGTGTTCTCCTTGATGCCCTCTGGCACATCGGGAAAGTAAGACCTGAAAACCTTCTACCTCCCATCGAGGGTCCGAGTTGGGGCTACCGGCACCGGGCACGCCTGACAGTTCGATATGTCGAGAAAAAAGGCGGCGTTCTCGTGGGTTTTCACGAAAAGCATTCAAGCTTTGTCGCGGACATGCACGTTTGCCCGATTTTGCCGAGAAATGTTTCCGAAATGCTTCCCGTCTTACGCGAACTCGTGGCCTCGCTTTCGCGCCCGGACCGTGTGCCGCAAATTGAACTTGCTGTAGCACTAAGTGGGCGAACCGCCTTGGTTTTCCGGCATTTAGAGCCCTTGACGGACGAAGACTTAGCAAAACTTAAAGCTGCGTCCGAGAGTCTTCACTTTGATTTGTGGTTGCAGCCCAAGGGCCCGGATTCGGCGTACCTGGTCGCTCCCGAAAACCGCGATGCCCTAAAACTCGTGCACCGCGAATTCGGGGTGCAAATTGCCTTTACGCCGACGGACTTTACGCAAGTTAATCCTGCGATGAACGAAGCGATGGTCTCTCGCGCCGTACGGCTTTTGGCTCCGATGCCCGATAGCCATGTGGCAGACTTTTTCTGCGGTCTCGGAAACTTTACCTTGGCGCTCGCTCGTCGCGCTGATGTCGTCATCGGGCTGGAAGGAAGCGAAGCACTGGTCGAGCGCGCACGGGCCAGTGCTCGTCAAAATGCTCTTTCGGATAAAGCAACCTTCCGCGCCCGGAATCTATTTACCTGGTCGCTTGACGATTGGGATGCCTTAAATCGGGAAGTGGGGCCAATTGACCGCGTGTTAATCGATCCGCCTCGGGAAGGGGCCGAGGCGCTTTCACACGTGCTTTCTCAGACGGAGAAAAAACCGGAGCGTGTCGTTTATGTGTCATGTAACCCGGCAACACTTGCGCGCGATTTGGCGATCCTCGTGCATACGGGCGCTTGGCGCGTGCGTCAGGCCGGCATCATGAATATGTTTCCGCACACCTCGCACGTTGAAAGCATTGCCGTTTTGGAACCCGGACAAGGCAAGGCAGCATAATCGACTACACTAAATCGACCGAGAGGTCTCGTTCTCGGCCAGGCGATTTAGCTCGTCCTGCATATCGTTTTTTCTCGGAGCTTCCGTAAACCATTCGTGACTCTCTCGGTTTAAGAAAGGCTGTTTCCGAAGCAGACACGACGAGAAATTCTCAAAGCTTTACACCGATAAATCGAAAAAAAAACGGACACATCATCGGGGTTGTCGCTCCGGTATGACGCCCCGTTCGGCCGTAGCCGGCGGAGCGGATTATGTTTTCATGTGCTGCTACTTGAATGCCGGGTCCGAGGTAGCTATTGAAAAGCGACTTTGAAAGTCCTTCCTTCTAAGAATCATGGGAAAGACTGATATCGCTTCTTAACCTCGCTTTGGCCCCTGCGATTCGTTATTTCTTCGGCAAGCGGGGGCTTTTCTTTGTCGGGAACCCGATAGGGCTCAGCTCGTGCACCGGCATTACGCGACTGAAGTTTTTTTCTTAGCCGTAAAACTGATGGTGTAACTTTCTGCCGGATGGTAGGAAACGGAAGCGGTCAAACAGCCGTGTTTCGAATTAAAGTAATTGCGCACGATGACCAAACACGGACTACCGGTTGGCAGATGAAAAAGGTCGGCGACATCTTCGGGCATACGCGAGGCCAGAAAAGTTTGACGCACTTCCGTGCATTCTTCGCCCCGTTTTTTTTCCAGCAAGGTGACAATGAGTTCGTACGGTCTCTCAAGAGCCTGTTTGTAAATGTTGGCATCGTTCGTGTCCACATAGACGAATGTGGCAACAACGACATCGTTGTTTCTGTGCGGCGCCGTTCGGATATTACAAAAGCAAAATTTTGTCGCTCCTACCGGCAGCCCCAGACGATGTGCTGTGGTTTCATCGAGTGTTTCGATACGGCTACGGAGAATATGCCGCGGGAAAGTGTTGCCGAATTCGTCGATGGCGCGAATGCTTGAGAGTTCTAAGGAAAAACCTGTTTGATCCGTGCCGTGAACAACACGAGTTCCCGTACGCGGAGTGCGTTCAAGGAATCCTTGTTTAACCATCTCGCCGAGGGCTTTTCGCATCGTGTCTCGACTGACTTTGTACGTTTTAACAAGGTCTGTTTCTGGCGGAATTGTTGTCCCGACCGGCCACTGACCGGTTGCGATATTGCGTACGAGCAGGCGGTATATTTTTTTCCAAAGGACGGCTTTCACGGATGCTCTCTTAAGTTCGGTGGGGAAAAGCGACGCTTGTTCTGAAAAAATTGTATACGTACTCAATTAAAAAGTCGCAACGTTCGGAATCGAAGCGCTGCGACTTTTCCTCAAGGCAACAGGACGGATTCTGTTAATACAAGCCGATGGCTTTCCACCAGAGCATGCCCGTGGCAAACACAATGACCACGTTCATGGTTACGATAAAGAAATTAATCTTGTAAAAGCGCGGCCGTTCGAAGTATCCGGCTCCGAAGTAAAGCGGACCGGGCCCCCCTGCGTATTCGGTAATCGCCCACATAAAGTTTGTGAAAATCGAAAAGCACAGAGCCACCATCATCGGAGGTGCACCGGCACCGATGGCGACCAGACCGAAGGGAACGAACATGGCGGCCACGTGCCCGGTTGCCGTCGCAAAAGCGTAGTGCAGGTAAATGTAGCCGAAGCCCAGAATGATAAAAGCCGTAATCCAGTCGACACCGGCAAGACTTGAGGCAAAGCCGGTCGCCATCCATTTGATAAAGCCGAGTTTTGTCAGGCCTCCGGCTAAAGAAATAATGGCCGAGAACCAGATGACAGTATCCCAAGCCGTTTTTTCTGCCAGTACATCATTCCAGTCAATCGCTTTCGAGATGAGTAGGTAAGCTGCCAGGCCGATACCGATTGCGTTGGCATTGAGACCTGTCCACATGGTTGTTGCCCAGCCGATCAAAGCCAGAACGAAACCAAGGGTTACGAGTTTTTCCTGGCGACTCATCGGTCCCATGTTCTCCAGCTCTCTTCGTCCCATTTCTTTTGCTTCCGGTGTTTTTTTCATGTCCGGATTCATGAACTTAAAGGTTACGAGCGGAAGAAGGAAAAAACAGATTAACGCGGGAACGAGCGCGGCCCAAAGCCAGCCGCCCCATGTGATGTCGACGTTAAAGCCGTCTTTAGCCAAGGTGACGCAAAGCGGGTTGGCCGCCATGCCTGTCATGAAGAGGGCGCCGGTAATCGGAGTGAAGTGGAAACACGTCATCACGAGGAAATCACCGATTTTTTTACCGGTTTTTCCGGGACCGGAACCTAAAACACCGTTAATGGCTTTAACGACGGGAAGGATAATGCCCCCGGAACGGGCCGTTACCGAAGGCATGGCCGGAGCCATGATGAGATCGGCCGTCCCCAATGCATAGGCAACACCTAACGAAGAGCCGCCGAATTTAGAGAGCATGCTATAGGCAATACGACGTCCCAGACCGGATTTAACAAATCCGATGGAAAGGATGCAAGCTGACCAAATCATCCACACGGCGCCTGAGGAAAACCCGGCTAAAGTTTGTCCGAACGAGAGGGTTCCCGTAAAATAGGAAAGAGCCAACGCAATGATCATAAGTGATCCCGAAGCGAGCGGAGCGGTAAGAATTCCGCAGATCGTGCCGGCAAAAATAGCAAACATATGCCAGGCTTGCGGCTTTAGCCCGTTCGGGCAGGGGCTGAACCAAATGAGAAGGCCTAAGAGCAGGGGGGCACCCCAGCGCCACAGTTCGTTTTGTTTGGGTTTCATACAAATTCTCCTTGACTGATTTCCTGTTATTTCACGGTACGCCATTTGGCTAATACGCGATCGACGAAGATTGGAGCCAGACCGATATAGCTATGCGGATCGAGCATCTTGTCGATTTCCGCTTCGGTAAAGGCTGCCTTGACTTGCGGTGTACGCATCAGGACTTCTTTAAAAGGAATCTCTTTTTCGTAGGTTTCCATCGCTCCTTTGTAGACGATTTCATGAGCCGTCATGCGACCGAGTTTGGGGGCCAGATGCATCATCACGCATTCGCTCATCATGAGTCCCTTCTGCAAGAAAAGGTTGCGCTCCATATGCTTGGGATAAACGATTAGGTTCTTGAGGATGTTTTTGCTCTTTTCCAACGCACATCCGAGTAAGTGGCAAGCACGGGGAATAGCCTCCCATTCGGAAAGCAGGCACCCCCAATCACGTTCCATTTCGGAGACTTGGCATTCAAGCAAGACGGGAGCAATGGCGCGCATGTTTCGGCACAATGCCAAAACATTTTCCAGTACGGCCGGATTGCGTTTGTGCGGCATGGTGGAGGAGCCGATTTTCCCCATGAAGAAAGGTTCTTCTAACTCGAGAATTTCCGTGCGCTGCAGTGTCAGAATCTCGTGATTGATTCGGCCCAAAGTTCCGGCACATAAGGCCAAAACACAGATGAACTCGGCCTGACTGTCGCGGGCAACATGCCAGGCAATTGTCGGAACGTTCAGCCCCAAAATCTCAAACATCCGTTTTTGTGTTTCCAGACCATGCTCCGGTTGGGAGGCTAATGTCCCGACGGCTCCCGCCATTTGTCCGACAAAAACGCGATCGACCAGTGCTTCTAACCGTTCGATGTCGCGTCCGAGCTCATCGGCCCAGACGGCAGCTTTGTACCCGAAGGTGATCGGGATGGCATGAACGACGTGCGTTCTTCCGGCCTGTGCGGTATCTCGATACTTCTGCGCTAGATCCAGACAGTACTGAAGGCATAGTTTCATGTCTCGGACGATGACCTTGTAGGCATCCCGTTGCAGCAGCACGAGTCCTGTGTCAACAATGTCTTGACTCGTGGCACCCCAGTGAACGAATTCACCGGCATTGTCCGGAAGAACGGCCTTAAATGCTTTGAGCAGAGGAACGATCGTGATGGAGCTTTTGTAGTATTGGCCGATTGACGGGATGTCCAGAAGGGAGGCATCTGCGTATTGGTTGATGATCTCGGCTTTTTCTTTCGGAATAATCCCCAGTTCGCCCTGAGCCTTGGCTAAGGCGGCTTCGGTATCGAGCCACTTTTGTGCCAAGGAACGGTCGCTGAAAATATTCCTCATTTCATCGGTGGAGAATAGACATCCGTGAATTTGACTGTCAATCACTGTAGAAGGCATAGACATATCCTTTGTTTTTTGATTTAACGAACACTCAAATCTCCCCTGCGGCGATTTGATGCGCCCCACTATAGGTTGGGTAAAGCACTTAAGATCATGAACCGATACATTTGTATTGATAAGAGATAAAAATATTGCAAGTTACAGAAGAAAACATCATGTATATCAAAGAGATATCAATTGTCTGCCTACAAATAAAGGCAATAAATAAGCAGACAAATAGGGTTTCTCATTGAAATTAAACAATAGTCGAATACAACAAATCAGGGTAAGCCCCTGATAAACGGCAACAAATGTAGGAAATGTTTCTCTCGAAAACCGGACAAGAAGTTGTTATCTGCGGACAAGACCTGTGCGCCGCTTGGGAGGCCGATGTCCGAGAAGAGTAATTGCCGTTAAGGCGATTTTTGTAGGCGCCATGAGGTGACAGGAAGGCAATCAAGCTTGTCCGCACTCCCGAGGAGACGTCGGTTAATAGACCGAAAAAGTGATTTAAGTTCGGAACAAACTCAAATCAGAGACACCCTGCGAAGATGTCAGCGTCTCCTTCGGAATGTGTTCTAAAACACGTTCAATCTCGCTAGGCTCGGCCCCTTGCAAACAACTGCGAGGCGCTTGAGGTTGGCCATGCCTTTGACGATTTCTCCCTGAGCATATCGGTCGCCTTGCTCTTCGGTCCCGGCAAGGGCCTTCTGTACGGCCTCATCCCTGGCATTGGTTTTAAGGTGATTTAACTCAATGACGTAACTCGGACGCGAGGTGCTGAGCAAATCAATAACGCCCGAGTTTCCATCTCGTGATTCGGTTTCAAGTTTTCCGGAGTGCTCGCTTGAGCCCCAAAGCCTCGAAGAGAGTATCCCCGGGAGGGTTGTTTCGTTAGCATGTGTCGCCAAGCACAGGGCGCTTGTTTCCGCAAAGCGCTTGTCGGAAAGGTCAGGCCACGGCTTGGGGTTTCCGTCGTTTCAAGGTTCGTGTTTTGCACTCTTGTGACCTGGATGTCTTACGACACTGAGAAGACTCACCGGCAATGAAGATGCAAAGGGTGATTTCCCGGAATCTGAATCTCGAAAAAGCCCTTCCGCATCGGATAATCGCCCCTTCTTCGGCTTTCGCTTTTTGAAAGAAGAGCTTCGGTCTTTTTCGCCGTTGGCCCTGTTGCAACATGCTAAAATCGCGCACGCTTTCCGGACCCGAAGGTCATCGGGGGTCGGACTGTTGTATTTGAATTTCTTAGCCTCTGAAGGGCCTGGGGTTAAGACGTGTTTTTCCTGCGCTGCTACGCAGCGTTATTTTCAATAAAAGAGAGTCAAAATGGCTGTTGAACGTACCCTTTCGATTATTAAACCCGATGCCGTGGCCAAGAATGTCATCGGCAAGATTTATTCGCGTTTTGAAGACGCGGGCCTGAAAATTGTGGCGGCCCAGATGCGCCTTTTATCCAAGAGCGAAGCCGAAGGCTTTTATGCCGTGCACCGCGAGCGCCCCTTCTTCGCCGACCTCGTTAAATTCATGACCTCGGGCCCGGTGATGATTCAGGTGCTCGAAGGCGAAACCGCCATCGCCAAGAATCGTGAGCTCATGGGCGCAACCGACCCGAAGAAGGCTAACCCGGGCACGATTCGCGCGGACTTTGCATCTTCAATCGATGCCAACGCCGTTCACGGTTCGGATGCTCCGGCCACGGCTGCTGTGGAAATTGCCTACTTCTTCCCGACACTTTCCATTCATTCCCGCTAATCGGTTCGACAGTTTGACTGTTTCGTCCGTGTCCGAAGTCGATTCGCGCGTCAATCTCTTAGGACTTGACCCGGAAGGAGTTAAGTCCTGGTGTGCCGCGATGGGGGAAAAACCCTATCGCGCCGTTCAGCTCGTGCGCTGGATTCACAGGTTTTGCGAAGACGACTTCGAGAACATGACGAACCTTGCCAAGTCCTTTCGCGCCAAACTGGCCGAAACGGCGCAAATTCGGGCGCCGGCTGTTTTGGATTGTCGGTACGCCGCCGACGGTACCCGTAAGTGGCTCTTTGACGTCGGGAACGGCAACGCTGTCGAAACCGTTTTTATCCCCTCGGAAAACCGAGGGACGCTCTGTATTTCCTCGCAGGCCGGGTGCGCAATGGGGTGTCTTTTTTGCTCAACGGGCAAACAAGGGTTTAATCGCAATCTCACGACCGCAGAAATCGTCGGTCAGGTTTGGACGGCAGAGCGGACATTAAGGCGTGAAGCCGGCATCACCGACCCCAACGACCGCGTCATCAGTAACGTCGTCTTGATGGGGATGGGAGAGCCTCTACAAAACCTTGATGCCGTATTGCCGGCCTTGCGCCTATTTTTAGACGACAATGCCTACGGGCTCTCGCGTCGTCGTGTGACGGTTTCCACCTGCGGTCTTGTGCGCCAAATCGATAAGCTTGCAGCCTCGGTTCCCGTGGCCCTGGCCGTAAGCCTTCATGCGCCCGACGATGCGCTACGCGACAAGATCATGCCCGTCAATAAAAAGCATCCGCTCGCCGACCTTATGGCGGCATGCCGGCGTTATCTGGCTGTTGCGCCCCGGGACTTTATTACCTTTGAGTATTTGCTTTTGGGCGGTGTGAACGACGCCGATGCGATGGCGTATCGCTTGATTGACCTCGTGCGGGATGTCCCTTGTAAGTTCAATCTCATTCCTTTTAACGCCTTTCCCGATTCGGGGCTAAAGGCCCCCGATGAGGACCGCATTACGGCATTTGCGCAGATTTTAAATAGCGCAGGCATCGTGACGACCGTGCGGCGTCGCCGAGGCGATGACATCGCCGCGGCGTGCGGACAGCTTGCCGGGGAAGTTAAAGACAGAACGCGCCGAGCCGAGCGCCTCGTGATTCAAAAAGAAGAGGCAGCCGATCTCTTTGCTGCGACGAAAAAAGGGAGTGAGCGATGAAATCGGTCTTTTTGCCGCGCTGTCAAACGGCTCTTGTTCGTGTCGGCGACGGAGATAGGGCAGTTCGAATCGGCGGCGCTTCCCCGATTGTCGTGCAGTCGATGACCAATACCGCCACGGAGGACGTTTCCGAGACCGTTAGGCAAGTTATAGAACTTACTTGTGCCGGAAGCGAACTTGTGCGCATGACGGTTAACACGCCGGCGGCGGCGCGCGCCGTTCCGCACATTCGTGAAGCGCTTGAAAAGGCCGGCTGCTTTGTGCCCTTAGTGGGCGACTTTCACTATAACGGACACAAACTCCTTAAAGCGGAACCGGCGTGTGCACAGGCCCTGAGTAAATACCGCATCAATCCGGGCAATGTCGGCAAAGGGGTTCTCCACGAAGAAAACTTTGCAACGATGATCGAGACGGCCTGCCGGTATGGGAAAGCCGTGCGCATCGGCGTTAACGGCGGGTCGCTTGATAAGGAACTTTTGGAAAAGCGCATTGCCGAGGGACGCGAAACCGGGAAAGAGGCCCGAGATGTTTTCCTCGATTGCGTTGTCGAAAGCACTTTGGCAAGTGCCCGCGAGGCGCTTGCGCTCGGACTCAAAGAAAGCCAACTTGTGCTTTCGGCTAAGGTAAGCGACGTTCCCGATTTGCTTTACGTGTACCGAAAGCTTGCTGATGCTTCGACCGTTCCCTTACACGTGGGCCTTACGGAAGCGGGAATCGGAACCAAAGGGTTAGTCGCAAGTACGGCAGCGCTTTCAATCCTTCTTTCTGAAGGAATCGGCGATACGATTCGTGTGTCGATTACGCCGGAACCCGGAAAATCGCGTACCGAAGAGGTACTCGTCGCGCGTGAAGTCTTACAAAGCCTCGGGATGCGGCGCTTTTGTCCGCTTGTCACTTCGTGCCCGGGATGCGGAAGAACCAATAATGCGCTCTTTGAGCGTTTGGCTCAGGCAACGCAAGAGTTTGTCGCACGCCGGGGACCGGCGTGGAAAGAGTCGGCTCCCGGGTCCGAGACCATGCGTATTGCCGTCATGGGCTGTGTCGTTAACGGCCCGGGGGAGGCGAGTAACGCCGATATGGGCCTTAGCCTCCCGGGACGCGGCGAAGAGCCCGTGGCGCCCGTTTTTGCCGACGGTAAAAAGATTGCTGCATTAAAAGGCGAGAATATAGAGGCCGATTTTCAAGCGCTTATCGAGCAGTATGTTGCGAAACGCTGGTCCAAGAAAGCTTAAATAAGTGGTGGTAAACGATGGGAAACGCCAAAATTACCGGTATCAAGGGCATGAACGACATGCTCCCCGATCAGACTCCCGTTTGGGAGCGCTTTGAAGCGGCGGCGCGCCAAGCGGCCGCAAGCTACGGGTACCGACAGATTCGCACGCCGATTTTGGAGTCGACGGCGCTTTTTTGCCGCGGCATCGGAGAGGTGACCGATATTGTCGAAAAGGAGATGTACTCTTTTGAAGATAGTTTGAACGGGGAAAAACTCACGCTTCGGCCCGAAGGGACGAGTGCCGTCGTGCGCTCGGCCATCGAGCACAACTTAACCTATAACGCTCCGCAACGCCTGTGGTACTTCGGACCGATGTTCCGGCACGAGCGTCCGCAGCGCGGCAGGTACCGTCAGTTCTACCAATTCGGGTGCGAGGCCTTGGGGTTTACAGGGCCCGATATCGACATAGAGCTCCTTGCGATGACGCATCGCTTGTGGAAGATGCTCGGCATTGACGCCGCACTTGAACTCAATAGCCTCGGAGCCGCTCCCGAGCGCGCCGAGCATCGAAAGGCCTTGATTGCCTATTTAACAGAGCACATCGACCTTTTAGACGAAGACGCGAAGCGGCGCTTGACGACTAACCCCCTTCGCATTCTCGATACGAAAAATCCGGCGATGCAGGACCTGGTGGCACAGGCTCCGAAACTCATTGACTTTTTGGGTCCGGACTCCTTGGCGTTTTTAAAAAATCTGGAAAAAGGGCTTTCGTCTTTAGGGATTGACTACACAATCAATCCCCGCCTTGTACGCGGTCTTGATTACTACAACCACACGGTTTTCGAATGGACAACCGATAAGCTCGGAGCCCAAGGGACGATTTGCGGGGGCGGGCGGTATGACCCCTTAATCGGAATCCTCGGCGGACGCGAGACGCCTGCGGCCGGTTTTGCCATGGGAGCCGAGCGTGTCATCGAACTCATGCAAGAGGGCGGAAAAACCTATGAGACGCCCTTGTGTCGCGTGTACATCGCACACCAGGGAGGGGAAACGGAACTTGTTGCTCGCGCAATCGGCGAGCGCTTGCGCGATGCC
>ENA-ORNP01001537-ORNP01001537.1-human-gut-metagenome-genome-assembly--contig:-NODE-1537-length-23077-cov-3.806055_pt1 | contig 23077 bp, 22 predicted proteins | sample MGYA00242119_ERZ509030 | MGnify/ENA primary metagenome ERZ509030 (study PRJEB26280, sample SAMEA2338708) | human gut metagenome | biome: human gut; feature: human-associated habitat; material: faeces... | reverse complement strand
GGCCATAATTGTTTGCCAAATCAAAATGTGTAATTCCATTATCAAAAGCTGTGAAGCATAAATTCTTCATATTCTCATAAGGTGCAGTGCTTCCAAAATTGTGCCAAAATCCTAACGACACTGCTGGAAGTTTTAATCCGCTTGTTCCTACTCTGTTATACTTCATGTCCTTATAACGTGTTTGTGCTGCCTGATACATAAATTACATCCTCCTTATTTTAGGAAACCGTTAACAATTTGTTCTTCGGCTTCCGCTTCTGTCAGACCTAAAGTTTGTAACTTAATAAGCTGTTCCCCTGCAATTTTTCCTATAGCTGCCTCATGAATAAGTGAAGCATCTAAATCATTAGCTGTAATTTCCGGTATGGCACTAATCTTTGCATTATCCATAATAATGGCATCGCACTCTGAATGACCATTACATCTTGCATTACCGTTAATTACAGAATAAAAAATCTGTTTTGAATTATCCCTTGCCACAGAACGGGAAATAACATTGGCACTTGAACCGTCACCATCCATGTCAACTTCAAAACGTGTTGTTGCTGTCTGGTTTCCGTGAGTCATAATTCTCTCAGTAATTACAATCTTGGCATCCTTGTCAAGTTTTCCCTTTGTAACTCGGTTAGTGGAATCTATTCCCTTAATCTGAACAGTTTCCATTTCCATATATCCACCCTCTTCTATATTTACAATAGTTGTAGGGTTCATAACATTTTCACCATTCCCATCGCCTTTGCCATAATGCTTTTCAACATATTTTACTCTGGCATTCTTACCAATGTAAAATGTATGAATTCCATCGTGTCTAGAAAGCTTGTCCCCACTATTGTGAATTCCGCATCCTGCTACTATAAGCACATCTGCACCTTCACCAATATGGAAATCATTATATACACATTCCTCCAAACCTGTCTTGCTGATTACAACAGGGATGTGCACACTTTCATTTTTTGTTCCCGGCTTAACATAAATATCAATGCCGTCTTTGTCTTCTTTAGTTACAATATCTATATTTGCAGTTGTATTTCTGCTATCCTTTTTGCTATTTGCCCTGATATTATAAGCACCGGCAGGAATCTCATGTAATCCTGTAAGTTGCTCAAATAATTCCATCTGTATTTTATCCATAACAATTCTCCTTACACAATTCCATCTATGCTTTTAATTTCTTACATATGCCATCGCTATTAGTACCAAGTACCATTGGAAGAATCTCTTCCTTGTTACCGTGAGCCTTAATCAACCCATCTGCCAACAAAACAATGTCATCTGCTATGTTTAATATTCTTTCCTGATGTGAAATAATAAGAATAGAATTATTATTTTCAAGCTGCATCTTTTCAAACACTTTAATCAAACTATTAAAACTCCAAAGGTCAATTCCCGCTTCCGGTTCGTCAAATACAGAAAGCTCTGTTCCCCTTGCAATAATAGTTGCTATTTCAATTCGTTTTAGTTCTCCACCTGAAAGACTTGCATCCACTTCTCTGTTAATGTAATCTCTTGCACAAAGTCCAACCTCTGACAAATATTCACAGGCTTCACTAATAGTAAGCTGCTTTCCTGCTGCAATTCTTAAAAGGTCTAACACTTTAATTCCCTTAAAACGTACAGGCTGCTGAAATGCAAAACTTATTCCAAGCTTTGCTCTGTCTGTAATTGACATTTCCGTAATATCCTGACCATTGTATAAAATCTGACCTGATGTTGGCTTTATAATACCAACAATTAATTTTGCAAGTGTGGACTTACCTGAACCGTTTGGTCCTGTTATTGCAACAAATTTTCCTTCATCTATTTTAAGATTTATGCCATTAATTATATTCTTTAGCTGTCCCTTTTCATCAGTCACGCTAAATCTAACATCTTTTAACTCAAGCATATTCTAAAACTCCTTTTCCATTTTTGCTTGTAACTTTAGCCTTAGCTCCCATTATAACAGAAAACTGAGGTCCTTTGTGTCCTATATCACTATCAAAAATAATAGGCACGTTTAAATCCCCAAGTACAGACATAACTGCATCCTTATATGGTTGCTCTATCCATGTATTATACATTAATGGGCGACCAAAAACAAACCCTGTTGCATTTTTAAAGTAACCTTTTTCCTTCATTTGCCATAAATGAGTTATAAGAACCACGTCTTCCATGTTAAAACTTTCAAGAACCCATACAATTCCGTCATCTTTATACTTTTCAATAAACTGTTCTGTTCCGTCATATTTTGTTCCAATTAAGAAAGCCAATACATCAAGACAGCCTCCAACAAGTCTTCCCGAAATTTCAATTTTTTCCTCACCTCTGCCATTAACCCAGTTGACTTTCTCATCATTACAATATCCTTCAAAACCTGTTACATATTCGTGTCTGTCTGATTCATAAAAATCAAAAGATTCCTGTTTTTTTACAGTTCCTTCCAGAACACCTAACGCATTTTCAACAGGTTTCTGCCATGGTTTCATTCCAAAATCACTTATATGGCAACCATAAACTGCTGCCACGTCACATTTTGTAACAATTGGATAAATCAATGTTGTGTTATCTGAAAATCCCTGAAACCATTTAGGATTATTCTTAATACTTTCAAAATCCACATATTCAAGCATCTCCATTAAATAATCCCCACCTGCTACTGAAAATATACAGGAAACATCTTTATTTTTTACAAGTTCATTAAACTGCTCTCCTCTTTCTTTTCCTGTCGAGCTACATCCTCTCCAGTCAGACGTATATACATTGTCAGTAACCTTAACATTGTATCCTCTGTTTTCAAAATTCTTAATTGCATTCTTTATTCTTTTTTGTTTTAATTCATTTACAATACCGCTTGAAGTTGCAGTAACTCCAATGGTATCACCTTTTTTAATGTATTTAGGAAAAATCATATTGTACTCTCCATTATTTTATAGTTATCTGCTGACCAAGATGAACTGAATAAATAATCATTTCAGAAACCTTATTAACTCCCAGCTCACTGCCAAGTATCTGCTCAATTGCAAGTTTGTAGCATTCTAACTGAACATGATATCTTTCAACAAGTTCCTCCATTGTGTCAACTTTGTCTGTCTTATAGTCTACAATAACATATTTATCATTTTCTACAAAGCATAAATCAATTATCCCCTGAATAATCATTGTTTCTTTTGATGTGGTATTGCTGTTAATTTCACAAGCCGGAACTCCCATTAAGAAATGCTGTTCCCTATATAGCTGATTATTAGCATATGCCTTCTTCATTCTTCTAAACAAATCAGACTTTGTAAAATCAATTATATCCTTTCGCATAACAGATGCTGCACCCATTCTGTCTATTAAACCTGCATCAACAAAACCGTCAATCATCTTCTTCACTGTTTCCTGATTATATTCTTCAAGTTCCATATCGAGAAGTTCAAAAATTCTGTGGTACGCTGTACCTCTCATTGCACCTGTAAGATATTGTGGCTCATCAATATCTTCTTTTTCAAAATCAGGTATAATTTCCGGTAATTCAACTTCTTCTCCAAAAGCCTGAAATGCATCCTGTTCTTCTTCCTGCTCCATACCTTGGCTTTGCTTCTTAATTTCCGTAACGCTTGCCTTTGAATGAAGAGTAATATCTTCAATATATGGATACTGAAACTGAAACCTTTGGAAAAGTTTTTCAATTGATGTATTTTCTTTGTTTGCCAACTGCTTCATTTCCATAAGCATAAATTATATATAATACATCATCTGCAAAATAAAATTCGGTAGATTTTTCTATACTATAAATATCACTATTTACATCTCTTGAATATATGTTATATCCTAAACTTTTTAAATCTTGTGCCTTCTTTTGTTCAGTTTGAACTTCTGATTTTATTTTACTTTGTACAATATTTTCATCTAAACGCTCTATTTTTAGTATTTCTCCTAATGTTATTTCTTTATTGTTTCTTAAATCATAATTATATGTTTGTACTATAACCTTTTGAGGCTTATTTCCCTCCTTAAAATTAGATTTTATCATTAAAGATAAAATATCATCTTGCACATTTGCAACATATTGAACATCATAAACGGCATTATTATTTTCACTTTGTAAAACTGTTCTAGCCATATCTGCAAAAACTTTTTCTATTTCTTGGTTATATTTTTCCACAACTTCTCCACTTATGTTAATATATGGAATATGAACCTCTAAATCATAACTATTTAATTTTGTGTCTTTTTTCTCATATTTTGTATATACTAATTTTTTATCTTGATCTATCTTTTTAGAATTATTATCCCCATTATCATTTTTTATGTTGTTATCAAAAATTGTATTAAATTCTGTTTTTAATGTTTGCTGTTGCTCATCTGTTTTATTGCCTAAACCTGATTGTGTAATTCCAAATACTTTTCCAATATCTATTCTTGTATAAAATTGCACATAAAAGGCTATTATAACGCTGATTATACATACGAATATTATTGATACATATATTATTAATTGTTGTTTTTTTATTCTATCTTTTTCTGGTAATACTACATTCATTTGTATTAAACCCTCTTTTCAATTCAAAATCATCTTTTTTATTATAACATTTGATTACCTTTTTAGCAATATTATTTTTACATTAATATTGACCTAAAATGTTGACTCTTTCCTCATTTTAGGATATTATATTATAGAAATATTTTATTAAGAAATGAGGAATTAAAAGTATGTTATGTTCAGAATGTAATAAAAATCCAGCAATACTTTTTTATAAAAAAATTGAAGATGGTAAAGAATCTTTAGAAGGTTATTGTTATAGCTGTGCTAAGAAAAAAGGAATTAATCCAGCAGAAGTACTTTCAGAACAAAATAATATTTTAGGAAATGACAGACCAAATATAAATGATATGTCAAAACAATTTGAAAGTATTTTCAAAGATTTAGCAGAAAATATTAATCTTGAAGATTTAGAAAATATTGAAGGAGCAATCACTTTTGATAATATTGATGGAAAAGAAGATGAAAGTGGTGTTACTCCTAAAATATCGGGAGCAGCAATTCCATTAGGTTCTATTTTTAATATGTTTCAAAATAATAATGAATCAAATGAAGATGCTGAACCTAATATGGGCCGCAAAAAAGTAAAAGTTGAAAAACGCCCTAAACAAAATAAAAAGAAAAAATTTCTTGATACTTTTGGAACTAACTTAACTACAAAAGCAAAAAATAACCAATTAGATATGGTTATTGGTAGAGAAAAAGAAATTCAAAGGATTGTTCAAATTTTAAATAGACGTTCAAAAAACAACCCTTGCTTAATTGGTGAACCAGGTGTTGGTAAAACTGCTATTGCACAAGGTTTAGCTATAAAAATTGCTAACCAAAATGTTCCAGCCAAATTACTTAATAAAGAAGTTTATTTGTTAGATATGACTTCTGTCATTGCTGGTACACAATTTAGGGGGCAATTTGAGTCACGTATGAAAGGCATAATTGATGAATGCAAAGAATATGGAAATATTATTTTAGTAATTGATGAAATCCATAATATTATCGGAGCTGGTGATGGTGAACACTCTATGAATGCAGCAAATATTTTAAAACCTGCCCTATCTAATGGAGAAGTACAATTAATTGGTACTACAACATTAAAAGAATATAGAAAATATATTGAAAAAGATTCTGCTTTAGAAAGAAGATTCCAACAAGTTTTAGTTGAAGAGCCTTCAATTGATGACAGTATAGGAATTTTGGAAGGCATAAAAAAATATTATGAAGAATATCATAAAGTAAAAATTTCTTCTGATGTAATTCGTCAAGCTGTTATAATGTCTGAAAAATATATACATGACAGATTTTTACCAGATAAGGCAATTGATATATTAGATGAAGCTTGTTCAAGAATTAACCTTGAAAATAAAGCTCTATACAAATTAGAAATGTTAAAACAAGAATTATCAAAAGTTCAAGCAGAAAAAGAAGAAGTTATTGCAGCAGATTCTACTGAAGATTATCAAAAAGCTGCTGATTTAAAAACTCGTGAATGTCAACTTATAGAAGAAATTGATAAGTTAAGTGCTAAAACAAAACCAAAACAATTAACAGTTCAGGATATTGCTACTGTTATTGAAAATTGGACTAAAATACCTGTTAAGAAAATAACTGAAGAAGAAACTCAAAAATTATTAAATTTAGAAACAAATCTTCATAAAAGAATTATTGGTCAAGATGAGGCCGTAAGTAGTGTTGCAAGAGCAATTCGTAGAAATCGTGCAGGATTAAAAAGCACTAAAAGACCACCTTCTTTTATATTTGTAGGTCCAACAGGTGTTGGTAAAACAGAACTTGCTAAAAGCTTAGCTTATGAAATGTTTGGAAGTGAAGATTCTATTATTAGAATAGATATGTCTGAATACATGGAAAGTCACTCTACATCTAAATTAATCGGTGCACCTCCAGGATATGTTGGATATGATGATGCTGGTCAATTAACTGATAAAGTAAAGAGAAAACCATATTCTATAATCTTACTAGATGAAATTGAAAAAGCACATCCAGATGTATTTAACATTTTATTACAGGTTTTAGACGACGGTAAATTAACTGATAGCCAAGGAAATACAGTAAGTTTTTCTAATACAATTATTATAATGACATCAAATGCAGGTTCAAATGTTAATAATAATTCTATTGGTTTTGGAAATGAAACTGTTAATAAAGATAAACTTATAGACAGATTAAAAGAATATTTTAGACCTGAATTTTTAAACAGGGTTGATGAAATTATTAGTTTTGATTCATTAACAAAAGAACAATTATTGCAAATTGTTGATTTAATGTTAAAAGACACATCAAAAGCTTTACAAGATAAAGATATTACTTTAAGAGTTTCATCTAAAGCCAAAAATTATCTTTTAGAAAAAGGAACTGATATAAAATTTGGGGCAAGACCTTTACGTAGAGCTATTCAAAGATATATTGAAGATGAATTATCTGAAATGATTTTAAGAGGTCAATTAATTGATGGTCAAAAAGTAGTAGTAGATTTTGAAAAAGATAAACTAAAATTTAAAGTAGAAGATTAGGAGAAAACAATGTTTAAACACATACCAAATATTTTAACAATTATAAGATTTTTATTAATACCATTTATATTATTAAACATATTTATAGGTAATTATATATTAGCTTTTGCATTTTTCACAATATCAGGCATAACTGATATTGCAGATGGATTTATTGCCAGAAAGTTTAACCTTATTTCAAATTTTGGCAAATTAATGGATCCGTTGGCTGATAAATTAACACAAATAGCAACACTTACATCATTAGTTATTGTTAATATTATTCCTTTATGGATTTTAATAATTGTATTACTAAAAGAATTTATAATGATTGTAGGAGCTTCTTTCCTCTATGGAAAAGATGTTGTTGTATATAGTAAATGGTATGGAAAATTAGCAACTGTATTATTCTATCTTGCAATTGTATTTTCTCTTGTAATTAAGCAATTTAACCTTGTTGGTATTTGGGAACAGTTAACACTCACAACATACTGTTTAGCGTTAATTGCAACAGTATTTGCATTAATTATGTATGTAAAAGCTTTATACCAAAAGGGATTTATTGATAAAAAAGATTTGAAAAAAGATGTTACTGAAGTAACTATTGAGAAAAAGCATTTTAAAAAGAACTAAAATTATTAGTTCTTTTTTTATTATATTAAAATTTATTCGTAATCCTCTATTAACTGATTTAAATTTTGTAACCCATTTACTTCAATTCCCTTTTTCAGCTCAAGTTTATCTGTATCTGATAAATATTCAGTTGCTATATCTGTTTTTTCATATTCCTCTTCTTCACCATTTTCTAGCTTTTTAAATACTGTTGCAAATCCATCTTTTTCTTTTAATATAAAATGTTCATTACAACTTCCTTTTTCTGTTTTACTTAAAACTATATTAGTATCAGAAAAATCCTCTATATTCCATTCACTATATTTTTCTTTTAACTCTTCTTGTGTTAAATTTACTAATTCTTCTGGAATTTCTCTATATTGGCTTATTTCATGTCCACATTTTTCATATTTTATTTTATATGTTACAAATGCTTTTGGAGATATTTTTTCTTCACTTGTATTAGTTTGTTTTACACTATTTTCTATTTGATTATTATTTTCTATTGTAATACTATTTTCACTTGTTTGGGTTTGTCCTATTTCAACAATGTTTTTGTTGTTTTTTGTATATGGCTTCATTAAGAATATAGCTGCAATAATTCCTAATATTATTACAATTATTGTAATCATGCTAATAATTACTTTATTCATTTTCATTTCATTCCCTTCTAAAGATACAAATTTCTTAATTTTATTTGTCTTTTTTACATTTATATATAGTGTTTACAATTTACGGCTATTTATACCATTTCTTAGTAATTTATTTTTTCTTTTATCTTATATTTTCCATTTTTATTGACTTTTATTGTTATCTCACCATTTTTATCTGTTCGATATATTTTTACATTATTCTTATTTAATGTATCTATTGTAATTTCTGACGGGTGATTAAATAAATTATTTTTTCCAACCCCTATTAATGCTATTTTAGGTTTTACAGCCTCTATAAATTCTGTTATTGAAGATGTTTTTGAACCGATGATGTGCTATTTTTAGTATGTCTGATTTTAATACTTCACTATTATATTTTGTTAAAATTTTCTCCTCTGCAATTTTTTCTATATCTCCTGTAAATAGAACTTTAAATTTTCCATATACCAATTTTGCTACCACTGAGTTATTATTTAATATATTTTCTTGTATTTGTAATTCTTGTGGCCACAAAATTTGAAAATATAAATTTCTCTCAAATTTTATATTATCACCGGCTTTTACAATTATTAATTTGATTTTTTTCCTTTCAATAATTTCTAACAGCCTTTTATAATTTTCTGATTCTTCTCCTTGTTTTGATATTATTACTTGCTTAACCTTTAATTCCTCTAAAATAGTAAACAAATTTCCTATATGGTCATTGTCCATATGTGATATTACTACAAAATCTATTTTTGTATACCCTCTATCCAAAACATATGGTAGTAATGTACTTTTTCCTCCATTAAAATCACTTGCTATATTACTACCTCCTCCATCTATAATAATTGATTTCCCATATGGTGTTCTTATAAATGTGCAATCACCTTGTCCTACATCTACAAAATTAATTTCTAAATTTTTTGGTATGAATTTAATAAGTGTTCCAACTATCAAAATTGTTAAAAATACAACATATATCTTCTTTTTATATTTTCGATAATAATATTTTAAAAGTGCTATTATATTTTTTACTCTTTTTTGCGTTGTTGAAAGCTCTTTTGTCACATATATTCTTCCTATATAATTAAATAAAATCAAACTAACATATATTACAATCACGGTTATTATTTTAGGTGTTGAAAAATAGATTTTTGAAAATGGCAGATTACTTATTTTTGCCACTAACATTAAAGTATTTACCAGAAACTGTACTACATATGAAAAAAAACTTGAAAATTTTATTGAAATAAATGATATTGCTACTGCAATAATTCCTATAATTGTAATTGGCTCTATAACTAACCCTGCCAATAAATTTGTTATTAAAAAATATGTTCCAAATAAGTTAAATGAAAAAATCATATATGGAAATACAGCAAGTTGTGCAGACAATGTTACTGCTATATTTTGCTTTATTTTTTTCAATCTTTTAGATTTTAAATTTATTTTATATCTCCACTTTTTATTTTTTATTCTTATAGTGTCTGCAAATAAAAATATCGTTTTATTAAAAACAACAATCCCAATTGTACCTAAATATGATAAAACTAGCCCTACATTTTGGATTAAAAATGGATTATATATAAGTATCAAAAACAGTGAAAATGCCAAGGTATTCCAAAAATCATTTTTCTTATAAACTATTGTCGATAATATTAATATTATTCCCATTATTGTTGCTCTTACAATAGATGGTGAGAATCCTGTTATTGCCATATATAAAATTAATATTACTATTGTTAAAATTTTGCTATTTCTTTTACCTACAATTTTGCTACATACCCACTCTACAGCAAATATAATATAATTTACTTGCATTCCAGAAACAGCTAATATATGCGACAAGTTACTAATTTTAAATTCTTCTTGAATTCCATCATCTATACCAGAAATATCTCCTAACAATAATCCTTTTAACATCTCAGCCTCTTTTTCAGGCATAATTGAGTCAATGTTTTTCTTTATTCTTGCTGAGACTTTATTTATTATTTGTATTAGAAATATTCCTTGATTTTTCTCTAAAACGGTAACACTTTCTGCTTTTAATGTTCCATACATTTTTACTGTTTTTAGGTAATCCTTATAGCTAAATCCACCATAATTTCTACTTTCACTCGGTTCTTGAAATATTGCATCTATTTTAACTTTGTCCCCATATTCTAATTGTTTTTCCATTTTCTTATTTAAATTCAAATAAAATAATTTATTTGAGTTTAACACTTTAATTTTATATACATAGCTATATTGTTTTTCTTTTGCTTGACTAATTACTACTGCCACGCACTTTATTTTTTCGTTATCATTATAGATATTTTCATAATTTTTATTTTGGAAATTTATAACTAAATTTGCAATTACTGCAAATAACATAATTGTGATTAAAACTTTTGAATTTAAAAATAATTTGACATATCTAAAATATCTTTTAGGATTAAGAATTGAAAACTTTTTCCCAATTTTCCTGTTTGAATTTTCTAACTTTGTCCAATATTTATTATTAATTTTGTTATAGCTTTCTTTATTCTTAAAAATATAATGCATTACAACTATAGTCAAAAAAATAGGAGCTATACTTATTTTAGTATATAGCCCCCATATTATTCCTATTATATATCCTATAGTTGCAATTAAAATAGGTCTTTTTATTGTCTATTCCTCCCTACTTTATTGCGTTTTACATTACTCTTCTTGCTCCAACATACTTGTTATTATAATATCCAGATGTTATTGAATCTGTTGTAACACCTTTTGATGGATTTGCGGCATGTATTATTTGCCCACCACCAATATAAATACCAACATGATTGATGCTTGATGCTGAAGATCCAAACATTACTAAATCACCTGGTTGTAAATCACTTCTTGATACTGATGTACCATTACTATATTGACCTTGTGCTGTTCTGCTTAAGCCTACTCCATGTAATTTAAATACATATGATGTAAATCCTGAGCAATCAAAACTACTTGGTCCTGAAGCTCCATACACATAACTGCTTCCAAGATATTTTCTAGCTGTTCCGACAACTGTTGAACCTTTTCCCGTTGAAGCAGCTGTATTAGCACTTGTTTCTGAAGTATTATCTGATTGTTTTGCTCTTGCTTTTGTTGAGCTTCTTGATGTTGTATTTGTTGTATTTGTTGAAGTTGTTCTGTTCTCAGTTACCTCTACTTTACTATCTGATAATAAACTTGTAGAAATATAGCCTTCTTCTCCATTTACTTTTACTTTACTCCATCCATTTTCTTCTGAATATACCTCTACACTTGTATTTTGTGTTAATGTTTTTATTATTTCAGAAGTTTGGTTTGCTTCTTTTCTCAAGTTAACACTTGTTTCTTTAATATATGCTGTTTTTATTGGATTTTTAGCAGCTTCTTCTTGTTGCTTTTCTTGTTCTTGAGCTTTTTGTTTATCAATTTCTGCTTGTGTTGTTAATTTATTTTTTCTAATCCAGCCCTTAGTTGTATCAGTTTGAACACAAACCCAATCATTAATTACTTCTACGACATTTACTTTTTCATCTTTTTTTACTTCTACTATATCTGTTGCATTTATTACTGGCACTAATTTCAATTTTGTATTTTCTTTTACCATTTGTTCTCCAGAAATTTCAGTAGAATCTTCTTTAGTTGTATCAGCTTGAACTGTTGTTTCTGTAGTTGTAGTTGTATTAGTTTCAGATTTTTCTTCTTTACTGTTTTCTAGTGTTATTAAATCTTTTCTCACATATCCTGTAATATCATCAATTTTTACTTCACACCAATCAGTAGAATTATCTAAAACCTCAACATTATCGTTTAGAGATAATTGTTTTAATATTTTGCTATTTTCATCTGCCGTTTCTCTCAAATTTGCAGTTTCTACACATACTTTTGCTGTATTTGCTGCAAAATTTACATTTGTAAAAAACAATATTGTAATTCCTATAACTGCCACGAGTATTATGCCTATTACTTTATTTTTACTTTTCATTTTTTATTTACTCCTTAAATAATAATTTACTACATCCTTTTTTAGAACGTTCCTAGTATATACTTTTTTCATTTTTTTGTCAAGTTTTTCAAAAAAAACTCCCCAACATATTGACAAATCTAGTTTTTCATAATATAATGTTTTAGCAATATTGATAATATGATTTGGGTTGAAGCTTCTCCCCGGTGGCTAAAACTTGAATTTCATATATAAATACAAAAATAAATAGGAGGGTATATATTACCATGAATAATACAACATATTATGCAAAAAAAGGTGAAGTAGAAAGCAAATGGTACATAATTGACGCAGCTAACAAACCATTAGGTAGAGTTGCAACAGAAGCTGCTAAATTATTAAGAGGAAAACATAAACCTACATTTACACCAAATGTAGATATGGGTGACCATGTAATTATTTTAAATTGTAAAGATGTTATCTTAACAGGTAACAAATTAACTCAAAAAATTTATAGACATCATTCAGGATATATTGGAGGAATGAAAGAAATTCCTGCTAAAGATATGTTAGCTAAAAATCCAGAAAAAGCTATGACTTTAGCTGTAAAAGGAATGTTACCTCATAATTCTTTAGGTAGACAAAGTCTTAAAAAATTAAGAGTTTATGCTGGTTCTGAACATGAAAACCAAGCACAAAAACCAGAAGTATGGGAGGTAAAATAAGATGGCAAAAAAAGAAAATATCGTTTTCTATGGTACAGGTAGAAGAAAAAATGCAATCGCTAGAGTTAGAATAATGGAAGGAAACGGAAAAATCACTATTAATGGAAAAGATATTAATGAATTTTTCGGATTAGAAACATTAAAAACAATAGTTAGACAACCTTTAAATGTAACTAATACAGAATCAAAATATGATGTTGTTGCAACAGTAAAAGGTGGCGGATTTACAGGTCAAGCCGGAGCTATTAGACACGGTTTAGCTAGAGCTTTAAATGAAGCTAACAGCGAATACAGACCAGCTTTAAAATCAAACGGATTCTTAACAAGAGATCCTCGTATGAAAGAAAGAAAGAAATATGGTCTTAAAAAAGCCCGTAAGGCACCTCAATTTAGCAAAAGATAGACTTATATCAAAACTCGGAAATATTACTTTCCGAGTTTTTTGTTTTTAATATTGAAATATTTTTTTACCATCCAGAGTAATTATTATAAGCCCCTCTTTTTTACTAATTATTCTATAATATCAACTGCATTAGATCTATTCAATCCCTCTAAATTATAATAATTTGTTGGTATTTCTCCTACTATTACATTTTCAGAAAGCAATACCTGGCTAGTTATATCTTTTTTTATATCTCTAAATGGTGTTAATACATTAATATTACACTTTGCTTCTAGATAAATTCTATGCAAAGTTTGGTTTATCCCTTGAGCTGTAAATTCACTTTTTAAGTTTGTTTCTACATCACCTACTGTAGAAATTCTAATTTTTACACCTGGACCTCTTCCTGATAATAATTTCATTCCCGTAAAGCTTCCGAAGTGCTATTGAGAGGTCTTCTCTTCCTCTATTATCTATTTCATGTTGCACATTTAATGCAATTTTTGTTGTTATCATATTTATATTAGTAGTATTTGATTTTATCATTGTTATTTTATTATTTGAGTCTCTTTCTATTGTAAATAAATCGTCATATGCATATTGTTTCATCACATTATTTGTTTGCTCATTTAATACTGTTACAGCAATCGATTTTGACTTTGCCTCACATAAAGTATCAAAAATTGGGTCAACCGCATCAAGTATATATTTTGCAACACCTATTGCTATAATAAAAATCAATAAAATCTGAACTACTTTTTCTAATTTTTTCTTGTTTATATTATTATTTACTATTTTTTTAGGCAATCTTATTCGTGGTCTTGAATATATTTTAGCCATTTTAAGTAACTGCTACTCTTGTATAATGTGGTATAAATATTTTTTGGCCTGGATGTATTACATTTTCGTCTTCAATTCCATTAGTTCTTGCAATGTCTTCAATTGAACTACCAAATTGTTTAGCTATTTTCCACAAACTATCACCTGGTTTTACAATATACATTAATATACTATAATCTTCATCATCTCTCTTTCCAGCTGTTTGTACTTCGTCAATTACATTTATATTTATATTTCGAGAAATATCCACATTCATTTGTAAATCAATATTACAATTAACGTTTCCTCCATCTTGAACTACAAAATTTTGGCTTAAAACTTCTATTTCTAATTCTGTATTAGAATTTCCAATACCCTCAATATCTAGGCTATATTCAAATGGTATTTTTACATTTTTTGTTTCTACATTTAATTCACTATTTGAAATAAGGAAGTTTAGCTCTAGTTCTCCTATATATGATACATTATTATTTGTTTTGTTTTCTTCTCTTATAACTGGCACTACATCTACATCTATTATATTTCTTCCTTCCAATCCATTTATTGTTACTTTTTCTCTTATTTGTTTTACTTCTGTATTCACCCTTTTTCCTGTAATTGTTACCACATTTCTTTGATCAAACTCCAACTTTTCTGTTGGACTGTATAAATCTTGTATTAATTGAATCTGTCTATCTTCATATACTTCTGCTGATACTTCTATTTCTATTTCAACATATATTGAATGTTCCTCTATGCTGTTAGGTTTTATTATTATGTTTTTTATTTCATATTCAACATTTGAGATATTTTCTTCTGTTACATTTGGTATATCTATAAAACCAACAACAGGAATTTTAGCTGATACACTTTGTATTCTATTATCTTCTGTTAAATATAATATTCTTACTTCTGCTTCCGCTTTAGTTAAAATTTTATTATAACTAACCTTTATGTCTTTATTTCCTATAAAAATACTCGCTTTTAATATTTCTGCCAGATTATCTTCACTATTTATTACTATTGTATCTTTAGCCAAAATCTTGTTTTCTCCCACTCCAACTAGTGAATTAACATTCAAGTTTTCCTTAAGCATTTGTATTTCTTGTGCTTCTGGAATATCTCTTACAAATTCAATTTCCTCATTTACATATATTTTTATATTTAATTCTAGCGTAGCTTTTATTCCTACTTTCCTTCCATTTATTACCTTTGTTTCCATATTTTTTAATTGTGAAGTTATTTTACATTCCATTCCTTCCTGTATATTCGCCATTTGAACATTTTCTGAAAAATCTAAATCTGTAGATAAACCTCGTATTCTATCATTTTGATCATCTGCCATATACATTATATAAGTATTTATGTTTCCATCAACTCTTACTTTTCCTTCTAGTACTTCTTTTTTGTAAATACTTACTACACCACTTGTACTAATTGTGCTTATAATATCTGGTTTAGAATCTGGTACTATCATATCACCTTCTACCATTATCACTTCTTTTTTTGTTGCCACTAATTTATTTACATTCAAATTTTCTTTTACTGTTTCTACAACCATTTATTAAACCTCCTTTAATAATCTTTATAAATATATATTAGGAGTTTTTATATTTTAGAACAATCAATAAAAATTCTATTTGGTATAATTTTGTTTGTATGCAAAAGAAAAAAGCACATAGTTACTAAACTATATGCTTCTATCTTAATTTTATTTTATAATGATGTTTTCTTTGCTTCTGGTGCTGGTGGTATTAATGGTGAATAAGAATCTCCATCAAATACTTCTACCTCAACAGTTCTTGTTAAAACATCTGTGTAACTATATGTTACATTTCTATTATTTTCCTCATATTTTACAACAAAAATATTTGGGTATGCTTTTTCTATTGTGGCTTCTTTTTCAAAGGCTCTACTTCTTCCTAATGAACCTTTTACTATTATCTTTTGTCCTACTTTTTCTAAGATATCAGTTTTTAGATTTGCTATGTCATTTCTACAAATCATTTGATCACCTACTCCCTTATGCTGGCTAAATTATAGCATTTTTGGGGAATATTGTCAAAATTTAGGAATTGTCTTTTTTCTTATGTAACCTAGTGTTTTCAATACTTGTAGCGGTTTTATCTCGTAAGATTACAAGTATGTTACATTTTGGTTACATTTTTGTTTTTAAGTTAATTTTTACTATATTTTTCAATTAACTTTCCATTACTTCCTATTCCATTTATTCCTTTTTTACCATCTCTTAGTTCTTTCGAAATATCATCTATTGTAATAAATTTATATCTTTCAGTTGTTGCTATTTTTTGTGCTACAACTAGTGGATCTAAAAAATCAATTAATATTCTTGCAGGTGATGATGCAAAATTTGCTCCGGCTGCCATTATAGCTTCAAAATAACTTTGACACGCCCCTGCAAATATTGCTAAATTTGCGTTATAATCTTTTTCATATCTTCTAGCTTCTCTTACTGTTTCTACAAAATATTTTGAATTTTTATAATTATAAATGTCATAATATTTTGTTCCCTTTTTAAACATTTCATCATGTCCGGTAACGACAAGAATATCAGGTTTATACACTTCTAATAAATAATAAACCATTTGTGGCTGTTTACTTTCTGGTATATTTTTTACTATTGCATTAAGTCCAGTTTTTCTATAATAATTATAAGCTTTTTCACTGTATTTTTTGTCACCATCTAAATGAAGTATTTTACCTGATATTATTTGACTTGACTCTTGACTCATATATTTCACCTCATTTATCAGGCTAATATATTGTATGTCAATTTTTGTCGATATGTGATTTTTCTATTTAATGGCCATATTTTCTTTTAGTTGCCATTCCTCCTCTTATGTGTCTTTCTGCTTTATTTTCATCTAGTACAACCCTTACCTCTTTTGCTAAACTTGGATTTATTTTTTTTAATCTTTCAGACACATCTTTGTGTACTGTACTTTTACTAACTCCAAATTTTTTGGCAGCTCCTCTTACTGTGTCTTTTGATTCTATTATATAATGTGCAAGTTCAACACTTCGTTCTTCTATTGTTTTTTTCCCTGCAACATAATTATGTGTATATAATTGTCTCATAAAGAAAGACCCCCTATGAAAATACTTTTGTTTAATTGTATTCCCCACAGTAAGTCCTTAGAACTTTATAAATTTAGAACAAATTTAAATTTTGTATACTTTTTAAATTACAAAAAATAAATAGAGGCCTTGAAATTTCAAAGTCTCTATTTTGATGCATCTAAAAGATTATGCCGCATTATACACTAGGCCTGGTGCTCCAAAAGTGCTCTGTCGCTCATTTGAATCTTCCCTAACTCTCTGAGTAATTGGTACATACAATGCTGCGCGTGCTGCACATCCACCATTGGGATATGCTGAAATACCATACGAACGATGACTTACAGGAGCATTAATTCCATAGTTGCCTCCACGAAGCACGCTGTAGTCTTCCCCAAATTTCTCTTGGGTCCACTCTAAATTATTACCTGCCAAATCATAAATCCTATTAGCAACATAATTTTCGTTGCTTCCTGTCTTTTCTCTGGTTATAGAATAATTTCCCCAGCTCCTAGAGTCAACAGTAACTTCTTCCAAAGTCTTTGCCCCTGATTGTAGCAGCCATTGCAATACGGTATCATATTCTGCTCCGGTTACCAAATGAGTTGGTAGATTCCCAGTTGTGGCAACTTGAGAAGCAATTTTCTTTGCACTCTTCAAATCAACACATCTTATTGGATTTGCCCATTTGACAGATCGACAAATTCCTTGTATTCCTATACCAGAAATTTCAAATTGTGAAATATAAAAGCCACCAATCAGTTCGATAATTTGTCGTCGCAGGACAACTTCTGGTGTTTCAATTTCATTATATCCAGTTTCTGAAAAATCATCACCTTCAAAATTTCTTCTACCAAACTTTTGGTTGAAATTTTTACCATCAAGTGTGCCATTGGCATACAAACTTCCAACAGGAACCCATACAAATCGGCTTCTAAAAGCTTTATCTTCAATGACAAAGCCATCGTCCCACTTTCCTTCTACATACCGGAATCCATCCAATACCGGAGGAAGCATATAATTAGGAATATCACAAAAAGCATCACCCAACATTTTCTTCGCTGCTTTTACTGCATCTTTTCCATTCCGTTTCATTTTTTCATCTCCCTAAACTAGTAATGATAACAGTCATTTAGCTTGTTGCTATACATTTTTATTTTACCACGTTTTACTAATTATGACAACTTCTTTTTTTATCTTTGAACATTAAAAACTCAGAAGCATACACCTCTGAGCCAATTATTATTCTACATTTTTCTTATTATTATAAATTCTGTCTAAATATTCATCCGGATATGCCTTATCTATAAATTCATCAATACTATTTTTAGGTGGTATATCTTTCCTTCTTTCTTCCTGTCTTGACGCCGCCATACAAGATACTGTTATATCAAATGTCATAAATATTACTAAAAATACTGTGAAAATTTTTACTGATAATTTATGTAATAATGGTTCTAGTTTTTTTAGTCCTGGATATACTACTTTTAAATATACAACCGCTATTATTCCCCAATAAAAACAATATAAAAGACAAGTTCTTCCATTTAAATTAAAGAACATTTTACTGTAATCCCATGAAATTGTTCCAAATAATATTTCTTGAAAAAATGAACCAAGATATTCTAAAATCCCCCCCATTACCATTCCATATATAAAGGCTTCTTTAGGTTCTTTTACATTGCTGATAAGCAAATAATATGCAACTGCACCAAGTCCATATATTTGCACAAATGGTCCATATATTAATCCTTTTCTTATTACCAGAGCTCGTGTAAATATTGTTGAATACAACATTTCTGCAAAAAATCCAAACACACTGCCTATAATAAATATCCAAAATATTATTGTTATAAATTTAATTCCTTTTTCTACTTGTTTTTTCATTTTCATCCTCATATTATAATCACTATTATTAGCACATTATAATTATAGCATATAACTAAAATATATGCTATAATTACTTATAGATTTTATTTAAAATTTATTATAAGAAGGTTAATTATATGATTAGAATTTCAAACATAAAAATATATGAAAATATTGCGGATACAAACATTATTGACATAGTTTGTCAAAAGTACAAGATAAACAAGTCTGATGTTTTGGAATGGAGCATTTTTAAAAAGTCAATTGATGCCAGAAAAAAGGATAATGTTCACTACAATTATTCGGTAAATTTATCATTAAGAAATGAAAGCAAATATAAAAAATTTGACACTGCAAAAAAACAAATACCTAAAACTATTAATGTTAAAACTCCTGATTCTAAAAGAGTAGTAATTGTTGGAGCTGGTCCTAGTGGCCTATTTGCAGCTTTAACATTAATTCAAAATGGTGTTACTCCTATTGTTGTTGAGCAAGGCGATAGTGTAGAAAATAGGCAAAGAGTAGTCGAAAACTTTAGAAATACTGGAACTTTAAATACTTTATCAAATGTTCAATTTGGTGAAGGTGGTGCAGGTACTTTTTCAGATGGGAAATTGACTAGTGGGATTCATAATCCTTTTTGCACAAAAGTTCTTGAGGAATTTGTTAAATTTGGAGCTCCACAATCCACATTATACACAGCCAAACCGCATATTGGTACTGATAATTTGATTATTATTATAAAAAATATTAGAGAATACATTATATCAAAAGGTGGAAAGTTTTATTTTAATACAAAAGCTGTTGATTTTAATATAGAAAATGGCAAAATCTCTTCTATAACTTGTGATAATAATAAGAACTTATTTGATATTCCTGTAAGCCACTTAATCCTTGCGATTGGGCATAGTGCAAGAGATACTTTTGAAAAACTTTATAATAAAAATATTAATATGGAAAGAAAAAATTTTTCTGTTGGCGTTAGAATTGAACATTTACAAGAGCAAATTAATCTTGCACAATATGGAGTTAATACAAAATTACACTTACCACCTGCAGATTACAAATTAGCATACCATTCTCCTTCTGGGCGTTCTTGTTATACTTTTTGTATGTGCCCTGGTGGAGTTGTTATTGCATCTTCAAGTGAGAAAAATACAATTGTTACAAATGGTATGAGTTATTATTCAAGAAGTGGGAAAAACGCAAATTCTGCTGTTTTAGTAAATGTTACTCCAAACGATTTTGAAGGTACTTCACCTTTAGCAGGTATTTATTTTCAAAAAGACCTAGAAGAAAAAGCCTTTGTTTTAGGTGGCTCAAATTATTATGCACCTGTTCAAAGATTTGAAGATTTTATTGCTAACCAAAAATCTACTTTTATAGGTTCTGTTACACCTACCTATTTGCCAGGTGTAACACTTTCTAACTTAAATGAAATTTTACCTAATTTCGTTTCCGCAACATTAAAAGAAGGTATCAATTATTTTGATACCAAGCTAAAAGGTTTTGCTAACCCTGACAGCATATTAACAGGTGTTGAAACAAGGAGTTCTTCTCCTGTTAGAATAATTAGAAATGAAAATTTAGTTTCCAATATTTATGGTATATATCCTTGTGGAGAAGGTGCAGGATATGCTGGTGGTATAATGTCTGCTGCTGTTGATGGGATAAAATGTGCTGTTGCAATTTTAGAAAACTAATTATAATAAAACGTTTCAGCTAGACCATTCAGTTATTCACATACCTAAAATCAATATATATGATTTCTAACATTAATTATATAATATTTCTTTCAAATTTTGGACCAAATAATCAATATCTTCTTTTGTATTATCTGGTCCAAATGTTGTTCTTATAGCCGCTTTTGCCATTTCATCTGGCAACCCTAATGCAGTTAACACGTGTGAAGGTTTTGTTGAACCTGCTGCACAGGCAGAACCTCCTGATACACAAATTCCTCTTTTATTTAACTCCAATACTAATGCTCTTCCATCTATTCCCCTAAAAGAAAAATTTGCATTTCCAGGTAATCTCATATTTCTAGAACCATTTAATCGTACATTTTGAATACTATTTTCAACTTGCATTACATAATAGTCTCTTAATTCTTTTAAGATTTTCATATTTATTCCTAAATTATTTCTAGCAATTTCACACGCTTTTCCTAGCCCGACTATTCCAGGTACATTTTCTGTTCCTGCTCTTCTGTCACTTTCTTGATGTCCCCCATCAATATATTTTTCTAATTTTATTCCATTTCTAATATATAATGCTCCTATTCCTTTTGGTGAATGCAATTTGTGTCCTGATAAAGAAAGCATATCTATCCCCATTTTTTTAACATCTATTGGTACATTACCACAGGCTTGAACAGCATCTGTATGAAATATAATGTTATACATTTTTGCAATCTTTGAAATTTCATAAATTGGTTCTATTGTTCCTATTTCATTGTTTGCAAACATAATACTTATTAAAATAGTATCATTTCTTATTGCTCTTCTAAGTTGATCTAAATTAACCATTCCATCTTTATCAACATCTAAATAAGTTACTCTAAAGCCTTTTCTTTCTAATGTTTGGCAAGTATGGATTACTGCTGAGTGTTCGATTTTTGTTGTTATAATATGCCCTCTTCTTGCTAAATAAGCTACTCCTTTTATTGCCATATTATCACTTTCCGAACCACCTGAGGTAAAATAAATTTCGTTTGGCTCACAATTTATTAACTTAGCAACTTTTACGCGTGCTTCTTCTATTCCTAATTTGGCTTCTTTTCCCATTTCACAAATTGATGATGGATTTGCATATTTTTCAGAAAAATATGGTATCATCTCATTTATAACTTCGTCATAAACTCTTGTAGTTGCAGCATTATCAAAATATCTAAAATTCATAAAACTCATTCCTTTAATATAATATTTTATATATTATATTCTTTAGATATCTAAAACTTGTTTAATTTCATCAATTTTTTTCGAAACCGCCTCATAACCATATTTATAACAATTATCCAATTTTTTTACATCTAACAATCCTGTTTTATCAGTTTTGATTGTTAAAACATAATCACTTTTTTCTAGATTTTTTTCTCCAATTTTGTTTCCCATAATATCAATTGTTCTCATTACTACATCCATTATATTACTTTGTTCGTTTATTTCATCTGCCTTAAAATTTATTGCAATTATTTTATCTGCACCTTGTTTTTTTACTTCTGTTACTGGTATATTGTCTAAGACTCCACCGTCTAAAAAGCTATGTTTTTTAAATTCACAAGGGCAAAAAACGGCTGGAAAACTGCTACTTGCTCTTACAGCTTTCCCAATACTTATATCATTTATATATTTATCTTTTTGCTTAGTATCTATTGGAATTCTGTTTGTAAATACATATTCTTTTGATTCTTTAATATCCACTGCGGGAATTACTATTGGCATCTTTTTTATATCATTTATTTTCTTTATTCCATTTCGTAATGCTAAATTATTATATGCTTCTTCAATTGATTCCCCTGTTTTTAATCCTGTCATACTCACTTTTTTACTTTTGAAAAAATTTCCTATTCCAGAAATGACTGGGCTTGAATTTATTCCAACTATGTCTTTGGCATACCTTTTAAATAATAAATATATGTAATATGGTGAATATCCCATTGCATATAAAGATGCAACTAATGCTCCAGAACTGGTTCCTCCAATTATATCAACTGTAATTTTATTGTCCTCTAAAGCCTTTAATGCTCCAGCGTGTGCAATGCCTCGTATTCCTCCACCTGATAATGCTAATCCTAATTTCAATTTTTCTCTCCTAATTCACAAAATTTTTCTACTATATATTAATATTATTTACAAATTTTTGTGAATTAAAACATACTTATAAATAAAAAATCTCTATATATTAAACTATACAGAAAATTGCATAAAAAAAACAATATATTTTATTTTATGCAATGCCGCGTAAGCGACCAAACGAGCTATGCGAGTGCGATTGGAGCAACCTACAA